>ERZ777011.1654-NODE-1654-length-21980-cov-47.960775_pt1 | contig 21980 bp, 10 predicted proteins | sample MGYA00374964_ERZ777011 | MGnify/ENA primary metagenome ERZ777011 (study PRJEB29310, sample SAMD00008975) | mouse gut metagenome | study: EMG produced TPA metagenomics assembly of the Metagenome analysis of fecal microbiota from mouse which was promoted... | reverse complement strand
TTTCCAAGCTGCCGATTCAATTTTTTATGGTGGTTCTTATCCCGAACTCGCGTTATTAACTTTGCAGTTGGAAAAGATACAACCACAATGAATAAATATAGCAATGACTTCGTCTCAGCCGAGAATGAAATGATTCTCTATCAGCCTGATTCCTCCATTTCATTGAATGTCAAGGTTGAGGATGAAACTGTATGGCTCACTCAGGCCCAGATGACAGAGCTGTTTCATACTACTCGAAATAACATCACAATTCACATCCGGAATATATTCAAAGAGGGAGAATTGGAGAAGTCTTCAGTATGTAAGGAATCCTTACTAACTGCCGCTGACGGGAAACAATACAAGACCAGATTCTACTCCCTGGACGTGATAATTTCTGTCGGTTATCGGGTAAAATCCATCCGGGGTACCCAATTCCGCATATGGGCAAACAAGGTTCTGAAGGACTATATGCTGCGTGGCTATAGTATCAATCAGCGCTTGCTGCATATGGAAAACCGTATCGACCGTCGGTTGCTTGAACATGATAGAAGGCTGGATGAACTGACCGACAAAGTAGATTTCTTTATACGCACCTCTTTGCCGCCAAAAGAAGGAGTGTTCTTCAACGGACAGATATTCGACGCACATGAATTCATATGCCGTTTAATAAAAATGGCGACCAGAAGAATCATTCTTATTGACAATTACGTCGATGAATCGGTTCTCGTCCAACTTGATAATCGGAATAAGGGCGTTTCAGCGTTGATATATACGGGCGAAATAAGCCGAACCTTCAGGCAAAGCATTGAAAGGCACAATAGCCAGTATTCCCCCGTCGAAGTTAAAACAGCCGACAAAATACATGACAGATTTATGATTGTCGACGATACACTTTATCATATCGGTGCATCGGTCAAAGATCTTGGTAAGAAACTCTTTGCTTTCTCCAAATTGGAAATCTCCCCCGAATATATCCTTGAAAACATCTGATTTTCTTTGAGAATCATAATAATCAAAATTATTTTCGATAATTTTGTATTATGAATCCGGTCTATCGCTACGTTCTGTGTGTCTTTATGGGATGGATGAGTGTCCTCTCGGTCTGCTCCCGTACAGTGTTGTCTGAATCGACAAAAGCCCCTGTGGTATATGCCAGTGTCGGTGTCGTAAATCGCAATGTCGGTACTGTCACTGATACTTTAGGCAGGTTTTCATTGAACATCCCTGTTGAATTTATAAACGATTCCATAAGAATCTCCTCTATCGGCTATGCGGCCAGAACTTTTGCCGTCAAGGACATCAAATCCCTCCCTGACACAATCTTCCTCGCTGATGCCTCCGTGATGTTGAACGAAGTGGTGGTAAAACCGGATAGAATAAAGCATAAGACGGCCGGACGAAAAGGTGGAGGCGGATTTATTTATATAGAGGTCGAGGGACATAAGGCTGCAGGCCAAGGCCTGGCGACCCCATTGAATGTGAAGAAACGCGTCTGGCTGAAAAAGTTGGGATTTACGATTTTGACCGGAAACCATCCTCTTTCCCATATGAAGTTCAGAGTCAACATCTATCGGGAGGAAGAGGGTGAGTATGTGTTGCAGAATATACCGCCGGTATATTTCGAATATGATAAATCCCGACTCGATGACGGACTGTTTACATACCGATTTCCCGAAGAAATCATGCTGGAAGATGGAGACTTCTATATCGAATTGGAGTTTCTTGAAAATTTCTATGATGAATACTTTGTCATGAAGACCAAACCATTGACCGGCAAGACCCGATACAGGTACGCCAGTCAATCAAAATGGGAGACACTGCCTTTCGGGGCACCCATTTATATCGAGTATGATAGTGTGGAATAAATCTTATCCCCGAGCGATTCCTCCGGAATCGTCAATGAGACCCACGAAATTCCGTCAGCTTTGACAAGCAGACCACTGAAATTCTATTGGTTTTGACAAGCCGACATATGACGGTTGATGATGAGGCTGATTAAAACAGAAAAACCCGCTGTAAATCAGCGGGTTTCTTTCTTGAAATCTTGCGGAAAGACAGGGATTCGAACCCTGGGTACCCGTAAGAGTACAACGGTTTTCGAGACCGTCCCGATCGACCACTCCGGCATCTTTCCTCGGGGTGACAGATTGCTCCGTCCGATGGCGGCTCTGTCCTTAAATGTGGGGCAAAGTTACGAAGTTTTTCTTGATTTGAAAATTTTTCGGGTGATTTTTTGTTTTGAAGGGTTGTTTTCAGGGATTTTCAGGGTGGTTCTCGGTTGAAAGAATGGGGCGGGGAGGGATTTTTATGTATTCGCGGCGGGTTTGAGGGTGGAGGGGCTTGCAGGGTCGGGGGATTGTTGCTAACTTTGTTGGTAAGTTGGTCGGCAAAACATCGGATTGCCTGACCGGCTCTCTTAATTCTAAAAACCATCCACTCATATGTTTTCAGGAATAGTAGAGGAGGCGGCGGTTGTCACCTCCGCAGTGCGTGAGGGAGGCAATCTCCATCTCACGCTGCGTTGCTCGTTTGCCGACGAGCTTAAGATTGACCAGTCGGTGGCCCATAACGGGGTCTGTCTGACGGTGGTGGCACTCCATGGCGACGGCACCTACACGGTGACGGCCATCGAGGAGACTCTGCGTCGCTCCAACCTCGGAGACCTGAAGGTGGGCGACCTGGTGAATGTGGAGCGCTGCATGGTGATGAACGGGCGCCTTGACGGGCATATCGTCCAGGGGCATGTCGACTGTACCGCCCGTTGCACCGAGGTTGAGCAGCTCGACGGTTCGGCATATTTCAAGTTTGAATATGATGTTGACCGTGAGATGGCCCGTCAGGGATATGTCACCGTCGAGAAAGGTTCGGTGACGGTCAATGGTGTCAGCTTGACGGTCTGCGATTCCACACCCGACTCTTTCCGTGTGGCCATCATCCCCTACACGATGGAACATACCAATTTCTGCCGCATCCGCCCCGGGTCTCGTGTCAACCTCGAGTTTGACATCATCGGGAAATATATAGCCCGTATCGCGGCTCTCTCCTGAAAGATCGTCACCGGCGCTGACCACAATGTCTTACCAAATACACTAACGTCATATCTCCATGAAATCCAGAATCGCCGCCGCGGGAGCAGTAATCCTTCTGGCCTCGGGCCAGGCATTCCCGTCGATATTCCCCGAACCTGACCAGATTCCCCCGAAGCCCATTCAGAGCGTCCGCGCCGACAGCGTGGGCCCGGAGTTCCGTACCGTTGTCGTCACCGCCCTCAACGATGAGATTTTCCGTGTCGACAACTACCTCCCCGGCCAGGAGCCAGCCCCCTCCAAGACCGCTGTCCTCCGGGAGGGGATGTTCACCGGCGGATTGATTGACAACCCCCACATCGGTGTGCTGACCACCCCCGGCGGTACTGTCGCCACCCTCGACAAGGCTACCGGCGCTGTCACAATCACCGGCGGCAAAGGCAAAGGTATCTATGACAACGGAGAGCGTCCGGTCGACGCGCAGGGACGCAAGACCCTGTCGCTGCAGCCTATCGGCAGCGGACAGTCATTCTATGGCGGCGGCGAACGCGGCTACCGCCTGAACCTGGCAGGCGACACTCTGGTCATGTATAACCGCCAGAATTACGGCTACACCGGCTCCGACCCCCGTATCCGCCAGATGAACATCACAATGCCGCTGCTGGTGGCTCCCGAGGGGTATGGAATCCTGATGGATGACTACGCCGCAGCCGAGATGGTGGCCGCATCCCCCCTGAAGTATGCTTCCGAGTCCCCCTCCTCCCTCTCATACTATTTCTTCGCATCACCCGATGGTATGCCGGGTGTGTCGCGTCAGGTTGCCGACCTGACCGGCCATCAGGATCTTCCCCCCTTCTGGTCGCTTGGCTACATCACCTCGAAATACGGCTACCGCACCGAGGCCGAGACCCTCGGGGTGGCCGACTCACTGCGCCGCGCTGGTTATCCCCTCGACGGCATGGTGCTTGACCTCTACTGGTACGGCAAGGAGGAGGACATGGGTCGTCTGGCCTGGGATCCCGACCAGTGGCCCACCTACCGCAAGATGCTTGCAGACCTGAAGAAGGATGGTGTAAACATGGTGGCCATCTCCCAGCCTTACGTCCTGCGCAATGGCCGGGCAATCGACAACTACAATTATCTCGCCCCGCGAGGAATGTTCGGCAAGGACTCCCTCGGCAATGTCAAGGATGTGAAAATCTGGGTAGGCGAGGGCGGCATGCTCGATGTCTCCAACCCAGAGACCCGTCTCTGGCTGCGCAACCGCTACAAGGCCCTTACCGACAGCGGCATGACCGGATGGTGGGGCGACCTTGGGGAGCCTGAGGTGCATCCCGACGGTATGTACCACCACAACGGCCTTACCACCCGCCAGTACCATAACCTCTACGGCAACGAGTGGAGCCAGATTATCTATGATCTCTTCAAGGAGGAATATCCCGACACCCGCCTGATGACCCTCATGCGCGGCGGCACAGCGGGCTTGCAGCGCTTCTCCGTCTTCCCCTGGTCTACCGACGTTTCCCGTTCCTGGGGCGGTATGGAGCCGCAGATACGCATCATGCTCAACTCCGGTCTCAGCGGCCTCGGCTATATGAGCCACGATGTCGGTGGTTTCGCCGTTGACCCCTCCAACCCGATTGATCCCGAACTGTATGTGCGCTGGTGTCAGTTAGGACTCTTCTCCCCCATACTGCGCACCCACGCCACCCGTGCCGCCGAGCCTTACAAATATCCTGAATACCAGTATATCCTCCTCCCCCTGATCAAGGAACGTTACCGCTGGCTCCCCTACAACTACACCCTGGCGGCTGATAACGCCCGCTTCGGTCTGCCGCTGGTGCGTCCGCTCGGCTACTACGACGAGAATCCTGCCCTCTATGACTCCGTTACTGACCAGTATCTCTGGGGCCGGGACGTGATGGTGGCTCCGGTAATGGCGCAGGGGGCGACATCGCGTGAGGTGACCTTCCCAGCCGGAACCTGGGTCGATATCAACGACCCCTCCAAGGTTTATGCCGGAGGGACGACAGCCACAGTGGAAGCCCCGCTGGAAATCCTGCCCCTATTTGCCCGTGGCGGCGCGTTGCTTCCCAAGGCTGACTACAAGATGGGTAACACCGGCGACTACGATGCCTCGCGCTACACCATCGACTACTATCCCGTGGCCGGTGAGTACGGCAAGACATCCTACACCCTCTTCGAGGACAACCGTCAGTCTGCCAACTCCCTCCTCCAGGGTCAGTACGCGCTGATTGACATCACAGCCGACAACACCGCCGACGCTATCACCCTCGCCGTTGCCAAACCCGAGATGACCTACAAGGAGATGCCCGCCAAGCGTGCCATCACATTCGTCATCCACAACGTCGACCGTCCGCGCAAGGTGACCTCCGCCGCCCGCATCAAGCAGAGCTACGACAAGAAGACCCGCACTCTGACAGTGACAGCCTCTTCCGTCGAGCTTCCCCTTGAGATAACCGTCACAAAATGATGAACTACTGGCGTTTTGTCCGCTCCTCAGATACCACAAAGTAAGTATCGTGTCCCCTTTGCCGGTAGGCGAGGGGACAAACCGCCGCCCCCGTTTCTCCCGCCTTATCGCATATTATAGGTAAATTGCAGTAAGAGAGATACAACCGACGGAAATAATACTTAACTTTGTATCGAAAACAAGAGGGAATAGTCCCTCGGTTACCAAGTCTTATAGATTTGAAATACCAGTTTATAGCGAATAAAACGTAAGCCATAAAGCAGCCCCGACGTGAGCCGGGGCTGTTTTGCGTCTATCCCCTGCCGATTTAAAGCAAGGTCTCGCGGATTTAAGAGACGTGAGACCCACTTGTGGAATACGATGTGTCAATCGGAGGATATATGTTTTCTTGGAGACGGGAGAATACGGCAGCCCCGCCAGGGAAACGTTTCCTTGGCGGGGCTGTAGGTGTCTATGGGATTGGATTCCTTTCCGGGAAAGGTAAACGAAGATTAGTCGTTGTGGTCATTGCGGCGACGGTCGTCGAAATTGCGACGGGGACGGTCTCCGTTATCACGGCGCGGACCACGGTCTCCCTCATTGCGGCGACGGTCGTCGAAGCTGCGGCGGGGACGGTCACCGTTGCCTTCGCCACGTTCGCGGCGGGGCCCACGTGGACGTTCGGCCGGTTCCACATATCCTTCGGGTTTGGGCTGGAGGGCGCGCATCGACAGGCGGTACTTGCCGGTCTTCTTGTCGATTTCGATGAGCTTGACGGTCACCTGGTCTCCCTCCTTGAGTCCGCTGGCTTCCATGTCGGGAAGGCGATCCCAGGAAATCTCGGAGATGTGGAGCAGGCCGTCGCGGTTAGGCATGAACTCGATGAACGCACCGAAATCCTGGATGGTCTGCACCTTGCCGGTGTAGGTCTTTCCCTCTTCGGGAAGCTCCACGATACGGTTGATCATCTCGAGAGCCTTGTCGATGGCTGCCTTGTTGGCTGCAGCGACTTCGATATGGCCACCCTCGGGAATCTCGTCGATGGAGACGGTGGCTCCGGATTCCTCCTGGATGCCTTGGATGACTTTTCCGCCCGGGCCAATGACAGCGCCGATAAGCTCTTTGGGGATGAGCATGGTGACGATGCGGGGCACATGGGGCTTGTAGTCCTCGCGGGGAGCGGGGATGGTCTCCTCAATTTTGTCGAGGATGTGGAGACGGCCGTCGCGGGCCTGGTTGAGGGCGCGTTCGAGAATCTCGTAGCTGAGACCGTCACACTTGATGTCCATCTGGGTGGCGGTGATACCCTGGCGGGTACCGGTCACTTTGAAGTCCATGTCGCCGAGGTGGTCCTCATCGCCGAGAATATCGGAGAGAATGGCGTATTTGTCGGAAGTGTCGTCAGAGATGAGACCCATGGCGATACCGCTGACAGGGCGCTTCATCTTCACGCCTGCGTCGAGCAGGGCGAGGGTCCCGGCGCAGACGGTTGCCATTGAGGATGAACCGTTGCTCTCCAGAATGTCGCTCACCACGCGGGTGACATAGGGGAAGTCATCGGGGAACATCCGCTTGAGGGCGCGATGGGCGAGGTTGCCGTGGCCGATTTCACGACGGCCAACGCCGCGCTGTGCCTTGGCTTCGCCGGTCGAGAAGGGGGGGAAGTTATAGTGGAGCAGGAAACGCTCGCGGCCCTGGTTGAGAACGTCGTCGAGAATCTTCTCGTCGAGCTTGGTGCCGAGGGTCACGGTCGAGAGGCTCTGGGTCTCGCCACGGGTGAAGACGGCTGATCCGTGAGGGCCGGGGATGTAGTCGACCTCACACCAGATGGGACGGATCTCTGTGGTCTTGCGGCCGTCGAGACGGATGCCTTCATCGAGGATGCAGCGGCGCACGGCGTCGCGCTCCACGTCGTGGTAGTAACGCTTAACCAGGGGAGCCTTTTCGTCGCGCTCCTCTTCGGGGAGAGATTCGATGTATTCTTCGCAGATTGCCTTGAAGGCGTCCTCGCGCCAGTGCTTGTCGGCGCAACCGGCCTTGGCCACGGCGTAAGCCTTGTCGTAGGTCTTGAGACGGACATCCTCGCGGAGGGCTTCGTCATTGACCTCGTGGCAGTATTCGCGCTTGACGGTCTTACCGGCCATCTCGGCGAGTTCGAGCTGTGCCTTGCACTGCTCCTTGATGGCTGCGTGGGCGGTCTTGAGGGCTTCGAGGAGGTCGGCCTCGGAGACTTCGTTCATCTCGCCTTCCACCATCATGATGTTCTCGGCGGTGGCGCCGACCATGAGTTCCATATCGGCCTTTTCAAGCTGCTCGTAGGTGGGGTCGATGACAAATTTGCCGTCGACACGGGCCACTCGCACCTCGGAGATGGGACCGTTGAAGGGGATATCGCTGACGGCGATGGCGGCGGAAGCGGCCAGGCCAGCGAGCGCGTCGGGCATGTCGTTGCCGTCGGCAGAGAACATGGTTATCTGCACGAAGGTGTCGGCATGGTAGTTGTCGGGGAAAAGGGGACGAAGCACGCGGTCGACAAGACGTGAGGTCAGCACCTCGTAGTCAGACGCGCGGCCTTCGCGCTTGAGGAATCCGCCGGGGAAACGGCCGGCAGATGAGAATTTTTCTTTGTAATCAACTTGGAGGGGCATGAAATCGACCCCTTCGCCGGCCTCTTTGGCCGACACGACGGTGGCGAGGAGCATGGTGTTTCCCATGCGGAGCTCCACCGCGCCATCAGCCTGCTTGGCAAGTTTGCCTGTCTCGAGAGTGATTTCTCGGCCGTCGGGCAGGGTGATGGTCTTTTTAACTGGGTTAAGCATTACAGATCTGTTTAATTTTTTTCTAACTGCGATAAATCGCGCAAAGTTAATAAAAAAAATCCAAACTACCTAATCCCCAGCCCCCTATTTTGCCATCCGCTTAAAATTCAGTATCAAACTTGCCGGAAACAAGGGTTGGGGAATTTATATCGTAACAAGATTCCGGTATATCGGAAAAGATTTCTCCCCGTCTCCTCCCCATCCCCGTCTTGCAAAATGTCTCACGCAGATTCCGCAGATACGCAGATTTCCCGCAGATTTTGCAGATTTCCCGCAGATTTACTTGAGAAAGGTCTCGCAGATTACACAGATTACGCAGATTGCCATACGGCAGGCAACTGAGGAATCAACTTCAATCAGAGGCATCAAACTTCAACCAGAGGAATCAGCCTTAATCTGTGGAATCCGATGAGCGTAGCGAATCCAATCCGTGAAATCTGTGTAATCCGTGAAATCTGTGAGAGCTTTCCGGGAGCGGAGCGACCCCCAATCCGCGGGAATAACGTCCGGATGGCCTCTGCGTAATCCGCGTAATCTGCGAGACTTTCCTTTATAATATCTGCGAGAAATCTGCGTATCTGCGGAATCTGCGTGAGACCTTTTGCGGCGAAAATGGTTGGGTTGACGCGGACGCGCCGCGGCGCGTCCCTACAAAGGGAAAATCAGATGCAGTCACATTGTAAGACGCGCCGCGCGGCAGGCAGGGGTGACTATCGCGCGGCGCGAGGGTGAAAAGATTTTATGTTTGACGGTCAGGTGTGTCAGTCTACACGGATTTTTTCCCCACCATAAATGTAGATTCCGGCAGGGAGCTGGTCGATTTCATCCCGGGTGGCATTTTTACGAATCAGGATTCCTTGCAAGTTATAAACATCGCCTGTTTTGACAGCTATCTCTTCGTTTGTCCCTTCTATTGATGAACTTGGGCTGACGATTTTCAAAACTGCTACCGGTTCTGTGCTGTAAAGAGTGAATGCCTGGATTTCACAAATCGAGTCTTCATTATCCCTCTCGTTGGCGTATTCGGCGAAACCAATCTTTTCCTGGTCGGAATCTTGCGATTGATGGAAGGTGACAACTCCATCGTCATCAACGGATGCAATCTCAGGGTTGGATGACTGCCAATAAACATATGGCAGATCGGCATCGGCAGGTTTCAATGTGTATGTGATCTTGAAAGAGGTGCCTGGATTCGCCTTGACGGTCTCAACATCGAGGACAACCTCCTTTATTTCATTAAGCCGATGCACCTTTTCTGCCGGAAATTGTTTCCAGGGAGAAGCGCTCATATAGGCATTGTAAGCCTCTGGGCGAATATACAGTTCGGCGTTCCCGTCATATTTCTGGCTGTTCTCGATTGTCGGTGGTGTAAGAGCTGTGGAATAAATCTTTTTGGCACTGTTGACAATGTCGCAGCTCTTTTTGGCACTTGGACCAATGACGAATTCATCGAAATAATCTCCGGTAAACGCTCCTTCGAAATCCTCAAGCTTTACATTCGAGACAAAACGTTTCAAGTTCGGACAATAAGCAAAAGCAGTTGCGGCAAAGTTTGATGAGTTCCCATTATAAGTTGAACCGATGGACTGGACATTGATGCCAAGTTTGACAGATTCAAGGCCATAGCAATTGTTAAAGCCGGTTATGGTTTTCATACTGTTGGGGAGGGTAATCGATTTAAGCTTGTCACAGAAAGAGAAACTCCTGCTTATCTGGGATACCCCCTCCATAATTTCAACCGTTTCAAGATTGTCACAACTGTTAAAAGCTTCCTCGATTGCCGTGCAACTGCCGGGGATTGTCACTGTGTTTAGTGATGTCGATGAAAATCCTCGCAAGCTTTCAAGTCCATCAGGCAAACTCAATGTCGCCACGTTCAGACAATCATCGAATCCACCTAAACTTTTTACATTGGCAGGAATCTTAAATTCCTTCAGATTAATGCATCCACTGAATCCACCAATCTGCTCAGTCACATCAGGAAAAACAACCGATTCAAGATTGGTGCAGTTGGAAAAGCCTTCAATTTTTTTCAGACGCGGTGGAAAGACAAAATTCACAAGGCTGCGGCAATCATTGAATCCTTGAATTGTCTGTAAATTATCGCCTCCTTCCAAAGATGTAAGAGATGTGCAGCCATTGAAACCGGATAATACTTCCAATGCCGGGGAATTAGGGATTCTGATAGTTTTCAAGGCGGTACAATAATTAAACCCGCTGATTTCACCGGGAAAATAGAAGCTACTTGAAATTGTCAAATCGTCATCGAGAGTTACTGACTCCAGGGTATAAGACCCGATAATTCCGATATCTCCCAAACCTGTTTTCAAACGTTCGCCATCATAAGTGAACGGGAGGTACAGTGCTTTATATGGACCATAAGTCTGGTAAAGAAGGTATGTTGAGTCATTGCCTCGTAATAATATCTTACCTGCATAGGCCTTTGCATTATACGGCAGGTTGTCAATTTGGGTCAATTGGGTGCAATTGCTAAGATTCCCGAGGTAGTTCCCGATGTAAAAATGACTGAAGAATGTATTAAAATCGGAGGGAATTCTATACGTCTCCATATCTGCCCGGGCAGTCACCAGATAGTAATGGTGATTCGGCGCATATTCATCCCCATCATGCTGTTGCTCATACAGGCAGTTGTCCCTTGACAGGAAATTTGGGTTGGCGTCTGAGACGGTTATTTGTGTGAGATTTATACATTGTATGAAAGGATTGCCACATTCCCGCAACTTATCGCCGAAATAAGCGCTCCTGAGGTCGTGACAACCCAAAAAAGGATTACTGCCTAACGTCTCCACGCCTGGGAGATTGACGGACGTAAGCCCACTCCATGCAAATGCGTAATCATATATTGAGGTGACATTGCCCAGATTGATGGACTTGAGATTACGGCAACCTTCAAAGGCACTCTCTCCGATTACCTGTACGCTTGACGGTAATGTTATGTCAGACAATTCAGAGCAGCCTTTGAAAAAATAGTTGCCGACGACATTTGTGTTTGATGTGAAAAACACTGTTTTCAACTTTGAACAGTTTTGAAACACGCCATCATAGTAATTATCCACCCAGTCAAAGTTCGAAAGGTTGACATTGAATTCAATGTCGGTTATTTCAGAAAGGTTTGAACAGCCCTTGAAGGCGTATGCCTCTGGATAAATTACTGTGGGTGTTACGCTGCTGACAGACTCGAGATTCTTGCATCCTTCAAATGCGGAATAACCGATGACTATTGAGGTGGGTTGAATCTTCACGGAAGTGAGATTCAGACATTTGTAAAAAGCCATCCTGCCAATGGCGGTTACTCGATATGATTTCCCGTTGTGGTTTACCGTTGAAGGAATGACAATTTCACCGGTAACTTCCGCCCGTGAGCCGGCCGGCGCGGTCAATGTGCATGAGCCGTTGTCTTGTAAGGAGTATCTGAAACTTTCATAGACACACTCTCCCAAACCTACTGCCGAGACCGAGAGCCATACGAAAAGCATGGCAAAAAACAGAACAGATTTCTTCATGTTCTTTATGGATTGCAAGTGCCCCCGCTCCCCAAGGCAGCACGATGAAAAAATAAAGCGTGAGAGCCATACCCGTCATCTGTCTCACACTCGGAGGCTCTGGAATTGCCCATTGGAGTAAAACAGACAACGCAGAGACCTCACGCAGAATATGCATAGGCTTCAAGGGCTCATTGCACATGAACCCGAAACCGGAGGATACATACCCACATGAGCGTCTACCGTTGTCCAGTCCTGACTCCAATTGAAATTTTCCAGATTTCCGAGTGTCAGAAAGAACGTCGCGTAAACGCTTTTCGAAATGTACTCACTATGGCAACATACCACAGCGGCAATAAATAACGTCCGCAGAATGACCGACAGTATTCTGCAAACCCCTTATTGCGTTGCAAATATAATTCAAATTTTCAAATTCGCCAAATCTTGGAAATGTGGCAAAACAAATCAAAATGCGGCATTCTTCGGAATCATCGTGTCTCTCCATTTCCCGAGTAATCAGTGGAATCCGATGACCGGAATAAATCCAATATGCTTAATTTATTAAAAACAAGGTCTCGCAGATTACACAGATTACGCAGATTGCCATCCGGCAGGCAACTGAGGAATCAACTTCAATCAGAGGCATCAGCATTAATCTGTGGAATCCGATGAGCGTAGCGAATCCAATCTGTGAAATCTGTGTAATCCGTGAAATCTGTGAGAGCTTCGGGGAGCGGAGCGACCCCCAATCCGCGGGAATAACGTCCGGATGGCCTCTGCGTAATCCGCGTAATCTGCGAGACTTTTACTTCATAATATCTGCGAGAAATCTGCGTATCTGCGGAATCTGCGTGAGACCTTTTAGCGGCGACAATGGTTGGGTTGACGCGGACGCGCCGCGGCGCGTCCCTACAAAGGGGGAACGGAGGTGTATTGATGGACACCGAGGGGGATGTTTGGGAAAATAAAGGGGGATTGATGGGAGAAGTGGTAGGGGATTTTTAATGAAATCGGGGTATATTACTGTTATGTTATGCGGCTTTATGCGACGCGCCGCGCGACGGGGGGATCCGGTCGCGCGGCGCGGTGGTAGGGGAGGAGGGGAATCAGCGGGGGCCACCTGGACCTCGGCCTGGACCGCCGGGGCCTCCTCCGGGAGGTCCCCAGCGACGTTCGTTGCGGGAGGCGGGTTCGTTGCCTTTGCCGAAAGTGTTGAAGCGGTAGGTGAAGGTCACCATGAAGTAACGGGTCAGGGAGTTGTACTCCGAGTCGTCGATGTAGTTGGCGGTGACAGACCTCCGGATGTTCTGCTTCTGCTGGAGGAGGTCGTAGACTTTCAGCATGATGGTGGCCGCGCCCCCGCGCAGGAACTGGTAGGAGATGGAGGCGTTCCACATCCATTCGTTCTGGTTGTAGCCTTCGGCGTAACCCTTGGAGGCGTTGTAGTTGAGATCGGTGGCGAGGATGATGCCTACGGGGGTGTAGTAGGTGCCGTTGAATCCCGCGCCATAGTTGTGGATTGTCGGGGTGTTGACCGCCGGGAGGGAGTTGTTGGTAAGGCTCAGGCGGTAGAAGGGGCGCAACTCCAGTTCGAGGTTGGAGGGGCGGAAGGCCAGCGAGGGGGACTCGGCGAACATCAGCGCCTGGGAGCGGTTGCGGTCGCCGTTGTTGTAACCCATCCGCTGGTTGAACATCATGAAGACATTGTTGTTGAAGCTCCAGGTCTTCTTCGCACCGAAGGGGAGGGAGTACATGTTCATGACGCGGAAGTTCCAGACACCCCCGACATTCTCGTAGGTCGTGATACGTCCACCGCTCATCGCGTCGTAGTCGGTGCGCGAGATGATGGAGTTCTGCTCAATCGAAGCATCGGCCATAGACATGATGGAGCTTTGGTTGGAGGGGTTGTATTTCTGGAAACGCAGGCGGATGTTGTGGCTGAATGTGGGTTTCAACGCCGGGTTACCGATGACCACGTTGAGGGGGTTGGAGTAGTCGGCCACAGGCTGCAGCTGGGTCATCGAGGGTTGCGACGAACGGCCCATGTAGAAGAGGTTGAGGCTGCTCTGCTGGTCAAATTTGTAGCGGAAGCGGGCAAACGGGGCGAAATTCCACACCCAACGCTCCGGTATGCTTTTGGCCCCGTTGATGAGGTTGGTCGACTTGGACATCGAGGGGACAAGCGAGAGACCAGCGTCGAGGTTGTACATCTTCGTCACCTTCTTGTAGCCGATACGGATATCCTGGGTCATGAAATTGTTTCGGAAGCTGTTGGACAGGGAATCGACATACTCCCACGGGCCGAGGACGGCATCATATGGATTCTCGACAGGATTGTAAGGATCTACCGGGAGCTGCCGGTTGACGATCTTGTCGGCATTGTTCCACCGGTACTGAATACGGTAGCTGAATGTCAGGAAGTTTCCTTTCTTCACATCTCCCAGCGGTTCGGTCCAGCTCACACGCGCCGATACATTGTTGGCCCAGGTATGGTTGTCGGCATACTGGTTGTAGATGTCGATGGAGTCGCTGCCCATCTGGTTGAGCAGACGGTAGAAGCGGTTGTATGACAGCGAACGGTCATCCTCGGTGACATCCGAGAAGCGGTAGTTGGCCATAACCGAGAATGAACGTCCGCGACGGCTGGCAAAGTTGTGGTTGTAAATCAGACGTCCTCCGAACTCCCAGCTGCGGCCTGAGGCATTCGCCGCGTTGAAGGAGCGGTTGACTCGGGGCAACCCCGGCTCTCCGGCAAAGAGGGTGTCGACCGAGAGTGAGCGGCTGTCGTTCTGGTTGAACGAGAAATTGGGCCGGAAGTCGAAAGTGTTGAATGAGTCGGGCTTCCACTCCACACGGAAATCAGCACGGATGTTGTGGCCCTTGTCTGTCGCGTCTGAGGAGGAGTTCTCATATGACACCGAATCCGGGAAGAGATACTGGCGGTTCTTGCGCGAGATGGTGTTGCGGTCGGTGTGGGAATACATCACGTCACCGCCCACACGCAGGATTTCCCCGTTGCCGACATTGAAGTTCACGCCGAAGCTTTGGGAATTGTTGATGCCCTGGTCACCACCGAAACGGCGGAAACGGTTTCCGTTGCCGTCAGTGAAACCCAGGTCGTTGGTGTTGTTGGCCGAACCGATGAAGGTAATCTGGTTGTCGTTCCAGAAACGGTTGATGTTGAATGTGGCCTGGTAGCGGTCATCCGTGCCGTATCCGGCCTCCACAGTCCCGAACCATCCGTTTTTCATCCCCTTCTTCACAGTCAGGTTGATTACCGTCTCATCCTCGCCGTCATCCACGCCGGTCAGACGGGCCAGGTCGCTTTTGCGGTCAACCACCTGGAGCTTGTCGACCATGTTGACCGGAAGGTTCTTCGACGCCACCTTGGGGTCATCGGCGAAGAACTCCTTGCCGTCGATGAGAATCTTGGTGACCTCCTTGCCGTTGGCGGTGATTTTACCCTCGGAGTCGACCTCCACGCCGGGCAGACGCTTGAGCAGGTCTTCGACCACGGCGTTGGGCTGTGTCTTGTAGCTGTCGGCGTTGAACTCCACCGTGTCGGTCATCACCTTGATGGGGGTCTTGACCCCAATCGCGCTGACCTCCCCGAGCATGATAGAGGAGTCACCCAGACGCAAGGTGTCGGCCTTCACCGACGCATTGGTGACGGTCACGTTTCGGTAACCCTTCTCGTAACCGATATAATTGGCCTCGATGATATATTTACCCTTGTTGACACCGCTCAGGGAGAAACGGCCGTCAAGGTCGGCCACCCCCCCGGCAATGAATGCCGAGTCGCGGGCCGACAGCAGGCGCACCGTAGCGTCTGACAGCGGTTCACCCGTCTCGTCTGTGATAACCCCGGAGACCGAGTAGGCCCAGGCGGCAACAGCCGCCAGCAGTCCGGGCAAAACCATAAAACCTCTTTTCACTCTCATATCTTTGCGTTAACCTGTATGGAAGTCGATATCTTTGTTAAGAAGCGGGGACACATCTCCCTGTTCCGGAAAAATCCCACGGAAATATTGACACAAAGTTACGCAATAAGTTTAACACCCTCTTCACCCCATTTGACCAACCACCCTATTTCATAGAAAAACCGCCCGCACTGTTATTCTCACAACACTTTTTAACACCCTGAGGAAACACCGGCGGCCCGCGCCAAAGAGTGGGATAATAGGGCATCCCACTCTTTGGCGCGGGCCGTATGGCTTTTATGGCGATAAAGCGCTTATTACATGAAGCGGCGTGTCAGAAGATAATCTGGAGACGGGCCTCGATGGTGTTGACGTGGCGTGAGGGGAGAAGACCCTCGACGAGACGGTTGCGGACGTTGGTGTAGGAGTAACGCAGACGGGCAATCATGTAATTGTTGATGTAGTAGTTGAATGTGCAGCTTGCGTCATTCGTGATACCGCCGAATATCCCGGCGCGGGAGTCGGAGGCATTGGTGTAGTTGTAGCCAAGCACCAGCTCCAGGGATTTGGCCGGAGGAGTGGCCATACCGCAGTCAGCGTGGGAGTAACCGTAGATGCCGCCGAAGAGGAGGGTGCGGAACAAGCCGTAGACACCTTGGGCGCGGTAGTTGTGGAGACCATCCTTGCGGGCTACGTTCATGTAGTAATACTGGGCCTCAAGAGCGAAGTTGTTATGGATGAACAATACTTCGGGGGTCATCTTGAACAGGCCGCGGGCATGGTCGATCTGGGCGTTCAGAAGGTTGACCTTGGAAACACGGCTGGGGAAGTTGGAGGTGTAGTTGAAGGCCGTGTGGTTGTCCTCGGTCGGGGTGGAATAGTTGAACGAACAGCCAATCTGGAATGCTTTCCCTTCGGAGTGGAACGGACGCCATACAAGGCGGGTCTGCGCTCCCCATCCCTGCTTGTCCATCTCCGTGGCATTCTCTTTCATCGCGTTGGCTTCGGCAAACGCGGTGACGGCGGCGAAATACTGCCCCTTGTCGAAGACATATGACAGGGCGAGCAGACGCGGGTTGGCGTAGAAGAACTCGTTGGAGGTCGGTTCCTCATATGAGGGCTTCATCGATGAGGAGGTCTCGGAGTTGAGGCCGAACTGCGGCACGAAGTAACCGCCACGGATGAGGTTGTGCTCGTTGAAGTCATACTCGATGTAGACATCCTTGAGGCTCACCTTGCCATATCCGAACCCGACATCGATTTTGGCTTTCCAGTTGCCGTAACCGGCTTTCACTCCCAGTCGGAGGTCGGGGATAGCCACTCCGTCGACAAATTTCTTGTCGCCCGATTCGGCGTTGTAGTCGTCATTGCCACCCATGTATACCGCGCCGTCCATTAGGATGCGACCTGTGGGCTTGATGGTGAATTTAGGCTCGGATGATTCCTGAGCCGATACCGACATGGCGAGCATGGAGGCCATGGCGATAGCTGAGATATAGGATTTCATAGCAGACAGTAAATAAAAGAAACGTTTTTAAGGTAAGTAACTGTTCGAAATTATTTTATATTAACTGGTCGCTTTATTTCAATGTTTATTCTAGAAAAATCTTCTAAAAATTTTACTCGAATAAACATTAAAATAATTTCGACCAGTTACTTAAGAAAACTGACCGGAATCAGTCGGAAGTGGTCGGGGTGGGGACGGGAGTGCCTTTGGCCACCTTGCCGGCCTTCTTGAGGTTCTTGAACTCAGCCTTGGCCTTGGCAAGCTGAGCCTGGAAAGCCGGGTCGGCATGGAGACGGGCCACAGTGACAGCTCCTGTGATACGGCCTGCGTCCACATCGCTCTGGAAGTGGTAACCGCAAATCACGCGGCTTTCACCCATCTCGTAACCACGTTTGAGAATCTCATTCTGACGTTCGGGATTGATTTCAGCCAGTACAAGAGCGGTGGCCCAGCCGATTGAGGTATGGCCCGAGGGATAGGAGCCGTTGGTCGAGAGTTCCTCCTGCTGTTCGGGATTGCAGGTGTCCTCTTCGTAGAAAGCGAACGGACGCTGGCGGTTGTAGTAATTCTTGGCCTCACGGGTGCCGAGGTCTCCGGCATCCTCACGCATCCCGACGATGAGCTTGAGGATTTCAGGGGCGGTGTTCTCGTCGATTGTGACACCGAACGCCTCCGAAAAAGCCATCGGCACACCATTGCCCTCTACCCGTGCGTCGCGGAAAGCCTGTGCGCCACGGTCGGTGTTCCTCAAGGTCTTGCCCCAGCTGTAACGGGCCTGGTCATTGAGGAAAGTGATGGATGCCCCGTCAGGGGGAGGAGGGAGCAGCAGGTAGCTGTTGGGAACATCCCCTTCCTGAAGGAAGAACAGCTCGGGAGCCGTACGGTGGTCTTTTATCTTCTTGGCGGGAGCTTCCTGGGCGAAAATGGAGGAGGAAGAGATGGCCAGCACAAGTGACAGGGCTGCGCCACGCAGCAGCATTGAAGCGAACTTTTTCATTTTTGGTCGTGATTAGTTTGACAGTGGTGATAATTCTTAGGTAAGAAGCGGAGCCATCGGTCATCGTGTCTTGGTGGAGGATGGCGGCGTTTATATTTCTTAACGCCGGTTGTGAAATATTGTTCCTGATGGTTGTATGTTCTTAAACATCGTTGAAAAGGAAATCGGTGTGTCAACAAAGATGGATGTTGACACACCGATTTCAAGGAGATTTTGTCTGATTCGGACAGGAATTAGTGTATCGGAAGCTTGATAGTGCGGATTACTTTCTCTCCGGAGGGGAGACGTGTCACCAGTGATGCCAGATAGAGACCCGGAGTCACGGTGGGGGCGGCTGTCTGGCAGATGGTGGAGTTGGCGGTAAGCGACTCATATTCTGCTACCACGCTGCCACGGAGGTCCACCACAGTGAGTGATGTCCCGGTGGAGCCTGCGGGGAGAGAGTAAGAGAAGAGTCCGGTAGCGGCTGAGTATTCAAACACCACCGATGCGTCGGCATTCACCTCGTCCAGACCACTGATGTAATCCTTTGAGCTTACAGTGATGGCGGTGTTGGAGTCGGTGGGAATCCCTTTCTTTATGTAGAGAGTGTTGTCGTTGTCGAGGAAATAAGAGTTGTCGGCAGCAGCGTCGAATGCTTCGCGTGACTGGGCGCGTGACAACTCGATGTCGGGAGTGCCGACACTCTTGAGCGGTTTGGTGTAGCCCGGTACCACGAATGTGTAGGTGCGGTTGGACGGCATTCCGGAATAAGAACCGTTGTGGCTGACGCGGATGATATGGCCGTCCTGGGTGTCCTCACCTTCGAATGTGGTGGTCATATACTGGCCGTTTTCCAGAGTGGATGTGGAGGTGTGGTCATCGTCGAACATCACCGACCGGTTGACAGCCGCAGACTCAGCCCGGGGCGCACGGCTGCCATTAGCAATCGGAGCGAGATAGGTTACGGTCAGACGGGAGTTGTCGATTTCCGAAGAGGTGGTGTAGGCGGTCTGCGAGAACTGCGGGATGAACGCTCCGACGCGGCCGAAATAGGGGAGTTTCTCAAGAGGAACGTCATATTCGATGGTCGAGCCGCCGGCATACACCTTGGTCAGGTCGTTGAGGTCTACCCAGGTCCCCTGGGGGAAAGTAATCGAACGTTTGAAGGTGTTGCAGGTCACAACCGGAGCCACCATGATGTCGCGTCCCCAGAGATACTGGTCACGGCTTCCGGAGGGGGAGGGAGTAGCCCCCGCGACATCGTGGAAGTTGAGCGGACGGGCAAGGGGAGTACCCTTTGTCGCGTTCTCCCACGCCAGGGTGTAGGTGTATGGGAGATAGCTGTAACGCAGATGGAGATATTTCTTCACAGACTCGAACACGTCGGAGTATTCCTGAAGGTAGGGTTCCGGACGGTCGGTGGAGTGGGTGCGCATCATAGGCGAGAATGTGGCCATCTCGATCCAGCGCAGGTAGAGCCAGGAGTCGGTGCCGACACCGTCAGCCGCGAAACCGCCGACATCATTTCCCATATATGCCACACCCGACATTCCGGAGCTGAGCAACGCGGGAATCTGTGCCTCAAGGCCCTTGTATGAGCGTTTGATGTCGCCCGACCAGGGGAAGGCGGAATAGCGCTGCATGCCGGCGGTTCCGGCGCGGGGCATCAGGAAGGGACGCACATCGGGGAAATCCTCCTTGTAACCACGGTAGACGCGGCTTGTCCAGAGGTCGCCGAACTCATTATGGATCTGGTCGACGGTGCCACCCATATGGTGGGAATCGTCGTCATGGCTCTCAGGTTCGCCCAGGTCGAGCCACCAGCCCCCCATTCCTTCCTCGGTGCGCTGCTTGTAGAACTGCCACATCCAGTCCATCGCTTCGGGATTGGATGAATCGATAAGTCCCACCTTGTCTGAACCGAGCCACCACATGTTGGAGACATCATCGTCGGCGAGATAGCCTTTCTCTTTCAGCACGGAGTAGTTGCGGGAATCGGAGGTGAAGAACGGTTCGGTGATACAGATTGTCTTGACCCCCTTGGCGGCGAAGTCAGACATCATCTTTTTTGCATCGGGGAATTTGGGAGTGTACCAGTCGAGGTTACCCATTCCGTTATTGCCTTCACCCTGCCAATAGAGGTCGAAGACGATGGCATCAAGGGGCAGTCCGGCATTTTTGACCGAAGCCACCACCTGTTCGGCCTCCTCCTGTGAGTGGTAACCGTAACGGGAGGTCATATAGCCAAGCGCCCAGTAGGGGGGAAGCTCCTGTCGGCCGGTGAGGAATGTGTAGTTTTCAAGCACCGACGCCATGCTGCCGTCTGCCGAGCCTACATAATAATACGCGATGGGAGTGGGGCTCCCGGAGTAGTAAGTGGTGCCTTCCGAAGAGGGGGAGACACGCGCATTGCGGTGATGGTCGTCGAAAAGCAGACCGTAACCGCCGGTGGATACGACAAACGGAATGCAGATGTTGTGGGGAGCCTCCCAGTCGCAGTCCCATCCGCCGGTCTGGCGGTTGTTCATCACCAAGGTCTTGCCGTTATGATTGATGCGCTGGCCATTGTAGCCCCCGCCATAGAAGGCCTCGTCATTCATGCCTTCGAAAGAGGCTGTACGCGGAGCCATGCTGTTGTCGAGGCCGTTTTTCTCGCGCAGCACCAGCTTGCCGGAATTGTCGGAGAAGCTGACATGGCAGTTGGCCTTGGCAACGGTGACGACTGTGGCCGAGGTGCGAAGCACAAGGTTCCCACCCTCCTCCGACACGGAGAAGTTCCCCTGGGGAGAGGCGTACACGCTGATCGAACGGCGCTCGGGTGTGTTGTCGCCATTGGCGCGGGGAAAGACTTTCACCACATAGTCATTGTAGGGGGTAAGGGTCAGTGTGCCGTTTGCGGCGGATATTACGACGGAGTTACCATCGCGGCTCCAGCTGCGGTATTCGCCGAGCATGTCGCGGGGTTCTTCCTGCGCGAGTATGATTGAGATGGTCGAAGCCGAGAGGTCTACTGTCACGTCGTAAGTGCCGCTCGTGGTGATAGTCCACTGTCGGTCATCCGTGCCGTCCTCAGACACGCGTCCGTCATTCGACGGGTCGCGGAAAAAGAATTTCTGCTCGTTGTAGTCGCCATAGCAGTTTGTGGCGATTTTGAATGTGCCCGGTTTCAGCGACACCTTTCCGGAGAAAAGGAAAGGATTGGAGTTGTCCTGGGCCAGGGGGAGCGCTTCCCAGAGGTTCCAGTTGCCCGGGGTGGCCGATCCGACAAGATACAAAACATTGTGGAGAATCTCAGCCTGCTGGTAGTCAGCCTTGACCACAGAGATGGTCATCGCTCCCAGGTCGCAGGTAATAGTGTAGTTGGCGCTTTCCCCGACCTTGAATTTGTAGTCAGGTGCGCTTCCGTTGTCGGAGTATGCCAGCCGCGAGACATCATAAGGATTTTCAGACGCGTTGCGGTATTCGATCTGGTCCCATTGAGCCTGGGCGAGGAACTTGAATTCCTGGTCAGCTTTGAGCCATCCGGTGTATCTGAAGAGGTTCTCGTTAGAGTTGTCGCGGATCATCACCGATGTCCGGTCGAGACTCCATTTGCCCCAGGTGGCATCGCCGACCACCAGCAGGCGGTCGGCACCGTGAGCCTGCGCGAAGAATAGCCAGGCCAACGTAATGACCGTCAGAATTCTCTCAAGGTTAAAGCAATTTTTCATGATAGGTTTTAGTAGATGACAAAATTCAAATTTATGCTGTTAAACATCTAGTTTTCAAGTG
>ERZ777011.1653-NODE-1653-length-21982-cov-10.367629_pt1 | contig 21982 bp, 25 predicted proteins | sample MGYA00374964_ERZ777011 | MGnify/ENA primary metagenome ERZ777011 (study PRJEB29310, sample SAMD00008975) | mouse gut metagenome | study: EMG produced TPA metagenomics assembly of the Metagenome analysis of fecal microbiota from mouse which was promoted... | reverse complement strand
ATTGATTTGGCTGCCATAAAAATTTTATTGAATCAAATTTAAACAGTTTCTTAAAGAAAATAATCATTAGAGTATGTTTTTACTTTTAACTCTATGAAATCTTTAGAAGCTTTTTCGGCCTGTTTCAAGCTTTCATTCATTCGTTATGGACCACCATAACTCCTTCATTCAATCTCAAAACATACTCGAAAAAATCATTTTAAATCTTAACATAAGCCAAAAGTAAACATACTCTTAGCCGATGGCTATCAGTTCGATTTCAAATATGAGGGTGGAGCCGCCCGGTATTCCCGGCTGGCTTATTTTGCCGTAAGCCTGTTCAAAGGGTATGTATACCTCCCACTTATCGCCTACTTTCATTTGTTGAAGGGCTATTATCCAGCCCGGTATCAGGTCGCGCAGACGGAATGCCGGAGCCACGCCTCCTCGGCTGCTGTCGAAAGCCTTGCCATTGATAGTGCGCCCGGTGTAATGCACGGTTACCACGCTGTTGCGGTTGGGCGAGGGGCCGTTTCCGCGTTTCAATATTTTGTAGTATATGCCTTTGTCGAGCGGTTGCACGCCCGGCTCGGTCGCTTTTTCGGCGAGCCAGCGTCGATTCTTGTCGATATATTCTTGTTTTGCCATATCTGTTAAGTTTATGCAAAAATACGAATAAGTCGAGCGCAAAAGCAAATTAATTTGATTTTGCCGAGCGTGAGTATTTAAGACGAATGTCAAAAATACGGATAAGTCGAGCGCAAAAGCAAATTTTGCCGATTTTTTGCCGTACGATTATCAGGAGTCAATGTCGGCCGGGAGTGCGCGGGCCATAAACGCCGATATCAGTACGATGCAGGTCACGATGCCGAACACCAGCGCGGTGGAGTGCATTATATTGCCGTAACCTACCAGCGGCGACACTATTGCGCCGAACACATAGCCGGTTGTGCCGAGCACTGATGAGGCCGCGCCTGCGTTGGCCCGGCCTTCATTCATAGCAAGTGTGTTGCTTACGGTGAAAATCATTCCCATGCCGTACATTGCTGGTATGAGCAGAAGTTCGTAAGCCATAAAATTGTCAAGAAGGAACAGCACCGCCACTTCAGCGGCTATGGTGGTCGACAATATGATGCCACCGATAAATGCAGCCCGCTTTAGAATCTTGAATTTCAATGCTGTCATAGAGCCAGCGCCTAAAAATAAGGCATTGGATCCCATAATCAGGCCAAATTCCGTCTGGCTGTATCCGAAGTGGGTCTGCATTATGAACGGAGCCGACGAAATATAGGCAAAAAGGAGTCCGAGTGCCGAACCTTTGAATAATACGTGGGTCATAAAGCTGCGGTTGGACAGCAGCCCTTTGTAGTCGCTGAAAGCGTGGGAGAGCTTTTCCTGCAGGCGACGTTCGGGCGGGAGGGTTTCTTTGAGTCCCTTGCTCGACGCAACGAGAGCTACCGAGAATATGCCCAGGAACACAAACACGCCTTTCCATTGAAAATGTTCGGACACAAATCCGCCCAGTACCGGGGCGCAGGCAGGGGCAAATCCGTTGATGGCCCCTACCACAGCCATTACTTTGGCGAGGGTGCGGCCTCCGTATATATCTGCCGGAATGGTGCGGGCAAGGAAGTATCCTCCTGACGCGCCGAGGCCTTGGAAGAAGCGGCATATGAGGAAGAAGTGTATGGTAGGGGAGTATATGCTTACTACTGCCGCCGCGCAGAATACCGCAAGCGAAATCATAAGCACCGGCTTGCGTCCGTATTTGTCGCTCAGCGGGCCGAGGAATATCTGTCCTAACCCCAGGCCGGCCATGCCGGTGGTAAGACCGAGCTGTACCATCGGCACGGAGCATTTGAAAAACTCTGTCATCTCCGGCAGCGATGGCAGGTACATATCGTTGACAAAGGAGCCGAAAGCGCTTAGCGCGGCCAGATATATTACGAGGTATATGTAATTGACGGAGATGCCCGTCGGATTATTCTGCTGAGATGTCATAATATTTGAGGTATCATAATACTATAATGTTTTACGGCGGTGCGAAGTTGGACGGGTATGCAAAAAAAAATTGGAAGCGGATGTGTCAAATCAGGCACTTTGGGCGTTACCATATTATGAAATCAAAACAGATACTTTCTATTTTTGCTATATTGCTCGTGTCGGCCGTGTTTTCGGCCGAGGGGAGCGGCTGGCGCGACGACGTGCTCGGCGATGGTTATGAGATGCGGTACTGCGAGCAGGATTCGGATTACAGCGGGGCTGTGCGTTCGTCGATAGTGCGTAAATTGCCCAAAGAGCCGGCGGCCAAAGGTGTGTTGTATATCCACGGGTTCAACGATTATTTTTTTCAGTCCGATATGGGCAATCGATTTGTGGACGAGGGATATGCTTTTTATGCCGTTGACCTCAGGAAATACGGACGTTCGCTGATGCCGGGGCAGAAACCTTTCGAGGTACGAAGCCTTGACGAGTATTTCCCCGATATTGATTCGGCGATTGTGGCCATGCGGCAGGACGGAATCAGGGAGATAGTGCTCGACGGGCATTCCACCGGCGGATTGATTGCGTCGTACTATCTGTCGCGCAATCCTCGGCCTGATATAAAGGCATTGCTGCTGAACAGCCCTTTTCTCGACTGGAATCTTGGGTGGAAAGAGCATCTTGTGCCTGCGATATCCTTAATGGGTAAGTTTTTTCCGGATATGAGGGTTCCGCAGGGCGATTCGGAAGCTTATGCCGAAAGCCTGCTTGCGTCCGACTATGGAGAGTGGGCCTTTGATACCGACTGGAAGTTCCGCCGCAGCCCAGATGTCGATGCCGGCTGGATTCGTGCAATCGACAAAGCGCAGAAAGCCCTCCGCGACGGAAAAGCGGATATAAGAGTGCCTGTGCTATTGATGTATTCCGACCATAGCGTGTATGGCGACAGTTGGAACAAGGATTTCAACAGTGGCGACGCCGTGCTTGACGTGGAGGATATACGCCGCTATGGCAGCCGGCTCGGGCCGGACGTAACCTGTGTGAGAGTTTTCGGAGGTCTTCACGACCTTGTGCTTTCTGCGCCCGGGGTGAGAGAGCCGCTTTATAAGTATATATTCGGCTGGCTTGCTAAGAAGCTCCCTGAGGAGAAGAGGGCAGAGTGAGGGTTATCGTCTTTTCATAAGCGACAAGGACAGTTCGTATGTGTTCAAGGCCGTTAGTACGGCTGTTCCGCCGATTATTGTCCACGCCGGTACGAGGTAATTGTCGGCTAACATCTGTACGGCGGCGCCGGAAGTGAGCGCCATGTCGTGCACCGCGCTTCCTATGTATGGCAGGGCTGATGAGAACAACGCCCCTACGGCGAAGCCGGCTGCGGCGGCAATCGCGATGGCTTTCTTGCTTCGGCGCTTAAGCTCGGCATTCTCTGCCTTGATTGATTCTACAGCGTCGAGGCTGTGTTGAAGCTTGTTGATAAACGAGAAATCGGAAGAAAGCTCCGGGTCGAATTTTCGGAATAAATCCCTTATTTTGTCGTCTTCCATAAATGTCAAATCTTTGTTGTTTCGAGAAGTTTGCGGAGATGCTCGCGGCCTCGCGAAAGCTGTTGTCTTACGGCCACTTGCGACGCGTCCACTATATCTGCGACTTCTTTCACGCTGTAACCTTCGAGGTAAAACAGCAGTATGGCTGTACGTTCTTTGGCGGGAAGATTCTCAAGGGCCGAGTATAGCTCCTGATAGCGGAAAGCGGAGTCGGTCGAATCGGCCGAGGCGATGTGCCGGGCTTCGTCATATCCTGCGGTTATCTTCTCGGAGCGTTTGTGGTTGAGAAAGGTTGTGTAGCCTATGCGGTACAACCAGGCGCCGAATTTATCGTGGTCGCAGCAGGTGTCGCACGCGAGGTATGCCTTGATATACGATTCTTGCGCAATATCGTCGGCCAATTGCGAGTCGCCACAGCAAAGAGCCACCAGAAAGCGCCTGAACGCTCTCTGTGTGCTCTTTATATGGTTTATGAATAGCTCGCGCTCCATCGGTTTATTCCTTGTCTTCGTCGGCGAGCTGCTTGCGGGTTACGAAGTACACTATCAGGTAGCTTATACCTACTGCCAGACAGGAGGCTCCGCATATCATCGGAATCATCACAGGCTCCATTCGGATAGTGAAGTCGTTTGCCAGCCCCACTAAGCCGAAGATTACAAACCCGAGTCCGCAAAGTGTGAAGATACTGCCTCGGAGAAGGCGCAGGTTGAGAATTTCGCGCGGGCTCCGGCGGGGTTTGCTGAAAGCTTCGGCGAGTTTGTCGGTGTCGATGTCTTTGTTGGCTTCGATTGCCTTGATGAGTACCTCGGCGCGTTTGTTGTCGCTGTTCATATTGTACAGGAACACAATAAGGACTATTGCAACAGGGAGAACAACGCAGATGAAGATGGGGACTAAGATGCCAGTCATATCGTTTTAGATTTTTTATTTGTTGGTAAATATTGTTTCCTTGAGATCTCGTATGATAGACACACCGAGGAAGGCAAAGGTGACATCGGCTCGGAATTTTTTTCCGAAGGTACATAAAAAATCGTGGTTTTTATGTACCTTTGCGGCGCGTTTCCAATCGCACATTATCTAAATTTAAAAGGACTCCAATATGGGAGGATTTTTCGGAACAATATCCAAGAAACCCTGTGCCTCCGACCTCTTCTACGGCACCGACTACAATTCACACCTCGGCACAAAGCGCGCCGGTATGGTAACATTCGACCCCGAAGAGGGCTTCAACCGCTCTATTCACAGTCTTGAACGCGACTATTTTCGCTCAAAGTTTGAAGACGAACTCGACAAGTTTGTCGGCTGTCAAGGCCTCGGCGTGATAAGCGATACCGATCCCCAGCCTATAATAGTCAATTCGCATCTGGGGCGGTACGCGGTAGTGACTGTGGCTAAAATCAACAACCAGCGACAGATTGCTGCCGAGCTACTCGAGAAGGGCATGCACTTCAGCGAATTGTCGGCCAACAATATCAACCAGACGGAGCTTGTGGCCCTGCTTATCAATATGGGGCGCGATTTTGTTGATGGTATAAATCTGGTATACAAAAAGATAAAAGGCTCGTGCTCTATGCTCGTCCTTACCGAGGACGGCATAATCGCTGCCCGCGACTACCTTGGCCGCACGCCTATAGTGATAGGCCGTAAGGAAGACGCCTATGCTGCCGCAAGCGAAAGTTCGGCATTTCCCAACCTCGGCTACGACCGTGTGCGCGACATCGGGCCGGGCGAGATAGTGCGCCTGCGGCCCGACAGTTGCGAAGTGCTTCAGGCTCCGGCCAAGCGAATGCAGATCTGCTCTTTCCTGTGGGTGTACTACGGTTTCCCCGCAAGCGAGTACGAGGGCATAAACGTGGAGGACGTGCGCGAGGCTGCCGGACGCGCCATGGGCCGAGAAGACGATACCGATGCCGACTGTGTGTGCGGCATACCCGACTCGGGAGTAGGCCACGCGCTGGGCTACGCCGAAGGCCACGGCATACCATACCGTCGCGCCGTGCTCAAATACACACCCACATGGCCGCGCAGCTTCACCCCCGGCAGCCAGTCGCGCCGCGACCTCGTGGCAAGAATGAAGCTGATACCCAACCGTGCCATACTCAATGGCAAAAGCGTGGTTTTCTGTGACGACTCCATAGTGCGCGGCACCCAGTTGCGCGACAATGTGCAGACGTTTTTTGAATGCGGGGCCCGCAGCGTGCATGCCCGCATATCGTGCCCGCCGCTGGTATATGGCTGCCCCTTTGTCGGCTTCACATCGTCGAAAAGCGACCTCGAGCTGATAGCCCGTCGTATAATAGGCGATTTTGAAGGCGACCCAAATACCAACCTCGAGCGCTATGCCACCACGGGCACTCCCGAATATGAGCGAATGGTAACAGAAATCGGCCGCCGCCTTGGACTCACCACCCTGAAATTCTCAAAGATAGAAGATCTGGTGGAAAGCATCGGCCTGCCCAAGTGCCAGATATGCACACACTGCTTCGACGGCAGCAGCATGCACCCCGACGAGGCCTACCAAGAAGACCACGCCGCCCCCTCCGAACAATAATTCCCACACCCGCATACAATACAGACGAGAGGCTGTCAATCCCCCAAGGATACAGCCTCTCGCTGCTTGTAAATAGCCGCTTAAGCCAATATGCCCGGAAACAGATCAAACAACCTCAATCGGTATATTTGCCGTCCATAACTCAGCCCAAAACGACTAAAAATCATCCTCCATCAAGTCGTAATCGTATTGCTCATCTTGGAAATCATCGTAAGACTGTGAATAGTCATAGTTTTGATTGTCAAAACTGTAGTGGCTGTTATCATAACTGCTTTGTGAAAAGAGGTGCGAATCAGTATCATCTACAAAATCGCTGTTATCAGAGTTAGTGCTTGTATAAAGCACATTATGCCTTGCCTCGTTGTGCTTGTGCGAACCAAACAGCCAACGAAACAATAAAAACTCACTGATGCATTTCCAAAAATTCATAATTCGTTTTCAATATATCAAATGTTGCATTTGGGCGTTATATTCTATGAGCTTGCCTGATATAATTGCTGTAACGGCTTCCTCTATGACTTTGAAAGGAACGATAAACCATTCTTTGGGTTGATGGCCGTCGACTGTTACCTGTAGTTGCGCGGCTGCAAAAAGTTTGTGGATAAGAGTCTCTAACGTCGACGATTTTACATTGTAGACTTTCCAAGTAGCCACCACTTCGACATCGGTGCAAAGATAGGTCGGTTCGTTTTTTGCGTTAGCAATACGACTTTCTACCGAGGTAACGGTGAAGCCGATTTTATAGAGGTCTTTGATAGAAGCTATTTCGGGACGCGAAGATTTTGAGCGGAGCACATATATTGTACCGCTTTCAACGTCGTTATCGTTGAGAGTGAAGCACTGCTCAAATTCTTCAGGTGTCATATCTGAGCAATCCGTTATGCTGTAACCGTCTACTGAAAGATTTTTAGTAATGGTTCGGAATTTAATGTCGGCTTCAGAGCCGTTTTCGTATATAACACGAGTACGACCATCTAATCTGCCTAGAAGATTTCTTTCCTCGTTTTCAAATGCGGCAAGGTAGCCAATGACACCTTGTTCTATAAAATATCGACCAACTTTCAAGTGTTGCTCACTGAATTTGACAAGGCGATATTTACCGGATTTTAAGCCTTGCTGAATTTCCTTGAATCCGTCGGCATACTTGTCGAAGTCTTCGCATGGGCGGCGTTTGCCTATATAATCGGCTTCTTTACGCGCTTCGAGGCGTTGACGCATATATTCGGGGATGTCAAACAGGCCGAGGTCGACACAGTCTTCTATATCAGCGAACAATGGGTCGTTAAGAATAGCTTCAAGCTGTTCTTCCTCAGTCAGCTCGCGGTGATATTCGGCCTGAGGTTCTTCCACGCTCTGAACAAGCTGAGGAAGAATACCGAGATCATCAAACGGGCGGCAACGCTCAATCTTCTTATCGCTTTTCAGAAGCCCGGCCCATTTATGGAACAGCGATGCTTCTTCGGGCGTGTCTTCGGGAAGTCGACCATTGGCTTCGTGGAAGGCAAGTATCTCTTGGAATCCGGCAATCAGGCGGTCGCTCGATGTAGCCCGCTTTCGTGGAGCGGTAACATCTGCCAAGAGAGGGTCGTTAAATATCGCTTCAAGTTCCTTTTCCCAGTTGATCATTGCTGCTGTGCGAGTTTATTGCGTTTAAGTTGACGGAGATGTTCGATAGCCATAGCTATTCGGCGAGCTAACGGGTCGCCGTCAGTGATTTCCGGCTTGGACTTGCCCGGATTTTCATCACGCCACTTGGGAAGATACTTGGTGAATAGTAGTATTGCTTCTTCATCGGTCAGTTTCTCTGAACGCTTGTCCTCGATGACATACTGTATGGTGCGAAGCACCTCAGGAGTAAGCGATTTTGAAATGACTTCGTAGGCGCGTTGGAACGGATTGATTTCGGCAATAAGGTTGATGTCAAGGTCGTTGAGATTGACAAACTTGTTGGCAATCTTTATGAATTTGTTGCCGGAATCATCTGGCCCCACAACCTGCTCGCCCTGGGTGGCGATAGTCAGGATTGTGTGCTTGGCGACGGCATCGACTTCTTCCTCGTTAAGGTCGGGATATGTTTCGCGGATAATCTTGGGGATATATACCTCGGTTATCATTTCGGCCATACCCTCGCCGATGATTGCCTCGCGGATATTTTTATCTGAAAGAGTTGTGGCAAGAAGTGTGTCAAGATCATTCTCTACGATGGCCTTGGTCTTTTCGTTAAGGTTTGGTAGACCCTTGACTTCAATAATATGTTCGTCATCGCCGGACTTTTTCGGTTTTTGGCTTTGGCCTTCATCATCGACCTTGGTCTTGAAGTTCCATTTGGGAGCCATTACCTGCTCCATAAGCAATGAAACGGATATTGCTTTTAGAAAGTCGTTGACGGCCATTGATACATCATCCTGAGCAGCATCAGGACACGGAATGAGATTGGTGAACTGTGCATGAGTCTTTCCCTCGCAGTCGCGGGTGCAACGACCGATAATCTGAACGACTTCGGTCAGCGAAGCGCGTATGCCGATGGTGACACAGTGTTCACACCACTCCCAGTCAAATCCCTCCTTGGCTGTGCCGAGGGCTATGAGGATGTCGAGCGAGTCACGGCTGTTCATGCGTTGTAGATATGACTGTAACGCATCGCGCTGCTCTTTGCTATCCTCGACGAGGTCGCCGACGGTAAGAATACGACCATCGGCAGTCTTGACTTTGTAGAGATAATTGTTATAATTCCGGTCGACAGTCTCGCCGATATATTTGATAATCTCTGCCACCTGGTCGTGCTTGTTCATGAACGCTCCTGTTTTGCTGTTGGGGTGCGGAATATGGATAAGCGTTTTCTTGTGGGTATCGAGTACATCGGGAATGGCTGTCAGATAGTTGCCTTGAAAGAAACTATATCCTATGCCGAGGCTTTTCAGCCATTTGTAGCCGTTGAGCTGCTGATAATAATTGTAGTTGATGGTAGGCTGAAACATTGCCTCATCCTCAGGGCGCATCACCGGAATGGCGTCGCCACGGAAGTATGAGCCGGTCATGGCGAGTATGTGAGCCGATGTTTCGTTGAGAAGTCGGCGAATGAGAGTGCCGAGACGGTTATCCTCGTCAGCCGAGCCGTGGTGAAATTCGTCGATGCCGAAGAAAACATTGTCGAGTTTTCGTGCATCAATGCCGTTGAGCGAGTTAAGTAGCGTGGCATGAGTGCAGACGAGTTTTGTAGCGGTTGGATGATCAAGAAACTCTCGGACAATCGACTTCTTGGAGTTCTCGCTTCCGGCATTGAGGCAAAGATTCCAATAAGGGGCAACATTCCAGTCTGCAAAAAATCCAAACTTCTTCAAGGGAGTGTCCTTGAAACTACGCCCAATATTTTGCTGAGGAACGGCCACGATTACTTTCTTCACACCTTGATTGGCGAGTTTATCAAGAGCCACAAACATCATGGCGCGACTCTTGCCCGATGCAGGTGGTGCCTTGACGAGCAAGTGCTTACGATGACGCTGTGCATATACCATCGCTTGCATTTCGCGCATACCGAGCGCATCAGTATTGCTTGACTTGCCCGTTTGGGCATATTGTACTTCAACAAGGTTTGTCATGATTGAACTGACATTTTGTTTGTCACGTAATTAATAATTGAGGCGGATTGTACGAGCATAAAAATTGCATCAGAATGATCCGGTAAATAATCATGCGACAGCAATTCATGTCTAATGCCTGTATTCGATTGATTAGTGTACGTATAAAGTTTCTCAATAGCTTGAACGATAAATCTATGCAATAGATTAGGCCTCTTTTTTTGCATGTTGTTCAACGCATCTCCTAAGGTTTGTCCACCGAAATTTTCCCGCAAAAAACTACCCACGGCAGATATAGACTCTTTAATAGAATTGCTAAAATCTGGGGTTTGATTTGAAGGTGAGATTGATTGCAATGCCTGTCTAAGATGTATCTGTACATTACCATTGGCTATGGAAATAGCATGTTCAATACTCCCTATTTCTTGGTTTGACGTCGTTTCGATAAATGTACCCTTTACCAGTCTATATCCATATCTATGGCGTTCAAATTCCTTGTTTAAGTCGATTATACCGCAATCCAATTTGTGTATTTCGTCAGAATTCAGATGTTTATAGAGATAATCTAAACACCATTCAATTACGTCAAGTTTTTCATACCACTCCAAATCGTCGTAGTCCATGTAATGGATTGGATTTATCATTTTATGCTGATTTCCCTCTATACGACTGTTAAGATAATATCGACCGAATTCTGCAGTCAATTTTTCAAATATTGATAATGGGAGGGTATATTTATTCCACAATTCTGTGAAAAGATTCTGAATAGAATTCATTATCGGTGTTGTTAAAGTTTCTCGAATAATAACTGTCGAAACTTCAACGTATCCGTTTCTTTGTGAAAATGGTATAAAGGTCATTTCTTAGTCATTTTTGCGTAGAGTTTGAAAAGATGTTCGAGGCGTTCTTCGTCGGATGTGAACGGCTCTGAGCGGTATATGCGCTCCACGGCGAGGTCGAGCTGATGGTGCGCCTCGCGCAGTTCGTCCGGCATGAATTCCGGATTATACATTTCGCCAAGGGTCATATCGAAGTTCTCATCGCGGATATTGAGTATATTCTGCGCCAAGCGTTCCAGCTCCTCTTTCTCGGATGTTGTTAACTTCGGGAATGGAAATGTGTTATATGAAAGTTGGACTGAATATCGGAAGCGGTTTTCAAGTTTGCCAGATGTCGTTCTAACCCATAACATATGCATATATGAGTTGATTATTGCAAAATCGGACAAAGAGGGGTCGTACATTCCAAAGGCTGAATAATAGACCACCGTTCCAGGCTTCACAAAATCCATCGGTATATATTTACGATTCTCAGATGAAACCACAGGAACAACAAGAGCTCTGCGTGTATCGTATCGCCTTTCTGCAAATTGATATGGTTTTTCTGCAAGTTTTTGAGTGATAGTCTTTTTGCTATGTGCGCGCATTTCAGCTACTTGTGTAAATCTTGATGCGAATGGAGGTATAGAATATGCTATATCTCTATCTTCTTCATTAACCCAGATACAATAGCGTTCTTCCTTTTTAATAATTTCTCCAGCTCCAAGAAAGGGCTTAATAAATCTTTCTGCTTCAGGATACAAGGATATAATAGAATCTTTTTCTTGAGCCGTGAGAGTTAAGAAATTGTCGTCAGCAGGTAAACTACCTTTCAAAAGAGGCTTCAAATTAGATAGACTCTTGGTTCTCGACAAAACTGTTGTGGATACATTTTTAATAGAAAGGGATGGATTGATGACATCCATCTCTATTTTCAGCCCATCAGAAATAATGTATTTAATGTTCTTAGAAGAAGTATGTTGTAACCCAATGACAACCACAGAAACGCCTGCATTATTTTTGGCATTGTTGCTCCACTTAAAAGTCGTATACGCAAAGCTAATACGAACATTAAAGTCAAAAACATAATTCCAAAATTTTTGTAGATGTGCGCCTTGAGTTATTGAGTTTGTACTTACAAAAGCTGCGGCGACATTAGGAGATTTAGTAATGTACTTAGCAGCTTTGTAAAACCAACAGCCGATATAATCAATAACTCCAGGGTTATGAGGAGCAAGAGCAATGGTCATATCAGCCTTTTGTGAATTATCTTGGTTGCGGCTGCCGAGATACGGCGGATTGCCCATGATGTAGACTTCATCTTCGGGAGTGTGTGGGCAGACGGTGTTCCAGTCGAGTCGACAGGCGTTGCCGCAGACTATGTGGCCGGAGGGTTTTAATGGCAGAGTTTCGGGTAGGACAAAGAGTTCTTCCTGAAACTTGACGTTCATCTGATGCTCGGCGAGCCATAGCGAGAGTGTAGCGGTATCGCAAGCATATTCGTCAAGTTCGATGCCATAGAACTGTGTGAGCGTGATGTTTGGGAATGGTAGCATTGCCACGTTGGTAATTTCGCGCAGGGCTTTCCAAATGCGGATTTCAAGGTCACGCAGACGCTTGTATGTGATGATAAGAAAGTTGCCGCTACCGCAAGCCGGGTCGAAGAACTTTATTTTTGACAGACGGGCAAGCAAAGCGTTGAGCCGCTCGGCGGCGCGGTTTTGGTTCATCTTCTTGGCTATCTTTTCCCGCGTCTCGGCACAAGCGGCTTTAAATTCTTCTTCGAGCGCGTCAAGGAAAAGTGGGCGTATAACTTTCTCAATGTTCGGCACAGAAGTGTAGTGCATTCCAAGTCCGGCGCGCTGCTCAGGTGTAACCACGGCCTGAATCATTGAGCCGAAGATGTCGGGGTTGATTTCGCGCCAGTTGTATTCTCCGCAATTGATAATCAACGTGCGGGCACGGCGAGAAAGTACCGGAATCGGATAACGGTCTTTGAAAAGTCCTCCGTTGACGTATGGAAATTCTTTATAGAGGTTCGGCAGTGTATCGAGTACGGCCGAATCTTTCGTGGACATAGCAAGGAAAGCACGGTCAATAAACTCGCCGAGGTCGGAGCCGTCCTCTTTAGTGTGAGTTCTGAGCGTGTTGGTGAACAGATTATCTTCGGGGAAAAGACCGGTATCTTCGGCAAAGAAACAGAAAAGCAGACGCGACATAAACACGTTGAGCGCATGAACGGTCTGCGGGTCGCGGATATCGTTGTAGCGGCGAATATCATCAAAGAGCTTCGCCATCAGCTCGGCAGATTTTACATCAGCTTCGGCTTCTTCGGTGAACTGAATTTTTTCAATACCTGCAAGGGGTGTGAAAAATTCAAAGTCTTTCCACAGAAGGTCGATGCAGTTTTCGTACCAGTCGTTTTCCTTGGGGTCGTATGCCACAACGAAAACACCATTGCTTGTTATGTATAGTCGTGGAGAGTGCTTGGCAATTTTCGCGTCGTCGCGCATAGCGTTGATAATGTCATACATCTTCGAGCAATCGCCGTCGAGAGTACTTACGGCTGCACGATAAGCGACAAGGTTCTTGATAAGGACGGTTTCGCCGTCTTTAGCAAGATTGCCGGGACCGTCCTTGGTACGGCGAATCTGGCCGTCGCCATATCCGGCGAAGATGCGCAGGAGGTCGTAAATGAACTCCGACGCCGAAGTGCCGCGCTGACCAAGCTGCTCCAATACATCGGTAGCCTGCACTTGTGAATATGATTTCGTCTTCTTTGCCATATTTTTATGCGACTTTGCCGGTTTCGATTTCGGATTTGAGGAACTGGAAGATATAGACTGCGTCCTGATAGTAGAGGCCACATTCGGGGTCGTTGAGCTTGGCGAAGGTGGTTGATGAATATAGTTCGTCGAGGGCGCGGTGTATGTCCCAGCCATATTCGGCCATAAGCATCTCGGCAAGTTCTGCTGCAAGGCATTCTATTTGAAACTGTATGTCTTGTGTCATAATTCGATGTAAGGTTCTACTGCCTTTGGTGTGCCATTTCCATAACTATGTTCAACTAACGCAATTATTATTCTGTTTATCTTTGTGATTCCATCTCGTTTGCTCGTTGATTACACTACTTTGATGCTAAACACAAAGTTGCAAATAAAAACTGAAACCACAATCAAATATGGGTAATAAAATGTCTGCTTTCTGAAGCGTGCTCCCAAATAGTGGTTTTGCGCATAGATGTAAGCTGTAGCGGATTATATTGGATAAGCGGGCATTGGTGTCACTCCGACACTAATGCCCGCTTTTGTTGGTTGTTGGGGCGGGTTATTGCCAGAAGGCGTGGAAGTGGTGGACGGGTCCGTGGCCGTGGCCTATGGTGTAGTCGGCTCCGGCTTCGATGGCAGCTGCAATGTAGTTTTTGGCGAGTGTGGCAGCGCGGTCGAGATCGTGGCCGTGGGCGAGGAAGGCGGCGAATGCCGACGACAGCGTGCAGCCTGTGCCGTGGGTGTTGACAGTGCTGCTGCGACGCGATTTGAGCATGAGGTGTTGCCCGCTTTCGGCGTTGTAGAATACGTCGATTAGCTCGTCGTCGTGGAGATGGCCGGCCTTGAGCAGGACGGAAATTCCGCCGCATCGCTCCGATAGCCTTTTGGCGGTGTCGGGCAGCGATTCCTGCGATTTTATCTTTTCGCCGAGAAGAAGTTCTGCCTCGGGTATGTTGGGCGTTATTACCCTTACGTGCGGTATGAGCTCGTCGCGGAGTGTTGCCACAGCGTCTGCTTCGAGCAGGGGGTCGCCGGAGGTGGCTACCATCACAGGGTCGAGTACGATGTTTTTTATCGGATATCGGGCGAGGGTGTGGCGTACGGCGCGTATGAGTTCGCTCGAGTGGAGCATGCCTATCTTGATTGCGTCGGCGCCTATGTCGTCGAGTACCGAGCGTATCTGGCCTGTCACGAAGTCGACGGGTATGGGGTGGACGCCTGTCACACCTACGGTGTTTTCGTCGACTACCGCGACAACGGCCGAGGCTCCGTAGCAGCCGCATGCCGCGAATGTTTTGAGGTCGGCTTGCAGGCCGGCTCCTCCGCTGGGGTCGCTGCCTGCGATAGTGAGGGCGCGACGATATGTTTTCTTGTTCATATTTTCCATTTTTCGAGATTCCACGCGCTGTCCCAGAACAGCCATTCCATCTTTGTGCATAGCACGAAGATATCTGTCATGGCGGCTTTTGTTTCAGGGGAGGCGGCTTGTGCGAGTTCGTCGCAGATGGCGATTGCACGTTGGGTCGATGCTTCGAATGCGGGGTCGGCATAGGTGTCAATCCAGGCCTTGTATGGGTTGGCGCTGTCGGTACAGGCTTTATAGATTGTTTCGCCTACCTTCTGGTATACCCAGAAGCAGGGCAGCACGGCGGCGGCTTCCACTTCTACCGGGGCGTATGACTGTGCTTTGAGAACGGATGTGTAGAGTGTGCAGGCGGGTGTCATCGCCGCCGGCTTGTCTTCGTTTGTAGAGAGATAGCTTTCGTGGAGAGCTTTCTCCACAGCCACGCCGTCGGCGGCAAAACCCACGAAGTCGGCCGCGTGCGAGCTGTCCCTGAGCCTTGATGCGATATGGGACAGCACCCTGAAGTACTCTCCGATATACAGCGAGTCCTGCGCGATATAGTGCATGAACCTTTGTCGCGACAGGCTGCCGTCGGCAAGGCCGCGCACAAAAGGCTGGTTTATGATTTGTTCGTATACCGGGGCGGCGGCAGCCCAGGCTTCATCGCTCCATTTTTTCATATCTTTGATGGTTTGTATGCCGTTATTGCCACATAGTCGCCACTGCCGTAGCCCTCTATGGGCTGCTCTTCCACGAGGTTGGAATTAAGCGGGTGGGCGGTTAGAGTCTGGGTAAATTCAAGACCGGTGAATCCGGCATCGGTCAGCATCTGTATTTTTTCGGCAGTTGTGCGCCAGTTGGCGGCATTGACAAATTCGATAGGGTAGGGGTTTGCCGGATATGCTCCTTCGAGCAGCGGGTGGTCCCAAGTACCGAGCGCTTTGGCGAGGTTGTACAATATGCCGTATGAGCTTTCTTTTGGCACGTCGATGAGTATTATGCGTCCGCCTTCGGGCAGTGCCGCGAAAGCTTTCGCTATTACTTCGGCAAGAGGCGCTATGTAGCTCGGTGTGCCGTTGAAAAGAATTGTGTCATAGTCATTGGTGCCGAAATCGGCATCTTCGGCTTTGGCTACAGTCACGTCCATGCCGCGTTTGCGTGCTATGGCTGCCATGCCTTCCGACGGCTCTATGCCGTTGCGAATGTCGATGCCGCGTTCGTCGCGCAGTATTTTCTCGAACAGGCCGCTGCCGCAGCCTACCGAGAGCACCCGTCCGGCATCCTTTAGCACGGAGGCCACGAGGTTTACCTCGGAGTAAAGCACGTTGCGGTTGTCGAGAAACCAGGCATCATAAGCCGGGGCGTATTCGTCGAATCCTTTTCCCATTTTAGTTAGAATTCAAATATGTTTGTTTCGAGAGTCTTTAAATCGATGGTGAACAGGCGGCCGTCGAGAGTGTCGCCGAATCCGCATATCATTTTTATGGCCTCGTTGGCCTGCAGGGCGCCTACCACGCCCGGAACGGCACCGAGCACTCCTGCCGAAGAGGCAGGCTTGGCGGCGAGAGCGTCGCGGTCGGGGTAGAGCGAGGTATACCGTAGCTGCCTGCTGCCGTTCATCACTGCGAGCTGGCCTCCGAACGCCCCTATCGAACCGTATACCCACGGCTTGCCTTCGGCGGCACAGGCTTCGTCGATGAGGTAGCGTGTGGCGAAATTGTCGCAGCAGTCCGTCACTATGTCGTACTGCCGTATGATTTCGCGGGCATTCTCTGCTTGCAGGCCGAGAGGGTAGGTGTCGAGCACGGTGTGAGCCGACATCGCCGCAAGCCGCTTTCTGGCGCAGTTGGTTTTCGGAAGCCCTGTTTCGGCCTCGGTGTAGAGCGTCTGGCGCTGCAGGTTGCTGAGGCTCACGGTGTCGGGGTCGCATAGCCCTATGCGGCCCACTCCGGCTCCGGCAAGGTAGGTTGCCACGGGCGCGCCGAGGCCGCCGAGCCCGACTATGAGCACGGAGGCTTCCGCGAGCCTTTTTTGCCCTTCCGGGCCTATTTCCGGGAGAATGAGCTGGCGGGCGTAGCGTTCGTTATTCATCAGTCAAAAATTTTGTCCCAGTCTTTCCATACCACTTCCACGCCGCGTGCCTTGAGGTCGGATTCTACCTGTGCCGGTGTGCGCTCGTCGCTTACCGAGAACTGCTCGAGAGCCTGCGGATAAGTGTGGTAACCGCCCGGTTCTGTTTTCGAGCCGGCGCTCATCGATGTGGCTCCGAGAGTCGCTATATTGTTGCGGAATTCGGGGCATTCGCGAGTGGAGAAGGATATGTCCACGTCGTGGTCGAATATGCGGAATGCGAATGTGAGCTGGGCGAGTTCGCGGTCGCTCATCACCACGTTGGGCTGGAAATGGCCTTCCGACGGACGCATGCGCGGGAAATTGACGCTGTAGCGTGTGCGCCAGTAGTTTTTGCGGAGGTAGAGCAGGTGGCGTGCCATCATTGTCACATCGGTGCGCCAGTCTTCAAGACCTATCAGCACACCCATGCCGATTTTGTGCACTCCGGCCTGCCCCATGCGGTCGAATCCGTTGACACGCCATTCAAAGTTCGATTTCATTCCTGCCGGGTGGTATGTTTTGTACCTCTCGCGGTGGTAGGTTTCCTGAAAGCAGACCACGCCGTTAAGCCCCGACTCGGTAAGGCGCCGGTAATCCTCGGCAGGCAGCGGCATCACCTCGATTGTCAGGTTGCTGAAGTACGGGCGGCACACGCGTAACGCCTCCTCGAGATAGTCGGTGCCGGCCACGCGCGGATTTTCGCCTGTGACGAGCAGCAGGTTCTCAAACGGGCCGAGTTCGCGTATGGCCTTGCATTCGTTCTCTATTTCGGCGGGTGTGAGAACCACGCGAGGGAACTTGTTGTGGCGGTTGAACCCGCAGTACACGCAGGAATTGGTGCAGGAGTTGGTGATATACAGCGGTATGTACATTCCGATGGTGCGCCCGAAGCGCATCTGCGTCAGCTCTCGGCTGCGCAGTGCCATCTGTTCGAGATATGGGGCGGCGGCAGGGGATATAAGGGCCATGAAGTCCTCTATGCCGGGATTACGGGCTGAGAGCGCCCGCTCTACGTCTGCCGCCGTCTTGGCTGATATGCGGGCGGTTGTTTCGTCCCAGTCGTATTTTTCTAATTCGTCGGAGAACATGGCGGCTTACATATCAAGGAACGATGTAAGAGGGCTGCTTGCCTCGGCATGGCGGCTTACCGCGCCAAGTCCGGCCTCATAAGCCTCGCGCCCGGCTTCTACGGCCTTGGCAAAAGCGCGGGCCATAGCCACGGGGTCGCCGGCAACGGCAATGGCGGTGTTGACGAGTACGGCGTCGGCTCCAAGTTCCATAGCCTCTGCGGCATGGGACGGCGCGCCGAGCCCGGCATCGACAACTACTGGCACGCGGCTCTGTTCGATTATGATTTCGAGGAGGTCGCGTGTCACCAGCCCCTTGTTAGTGCCGATAGGGGCGGCAAGGGGCATCACTGTGGCAGCACCGGCTTCTTCGAGGCGCTTGCACAGAACGGGGTCGGCCTGAATGTATGGCAGCACCACGAATCCCATTTTAGCCAGTTCTTCGGTGGCTCGCAGCGTTTCCACCGGGTCGGGCAGAAGATACTTGGGGTCGGGGTGTATTTCGAGTTTGATGAAATTGGTGTTGAAAGCCTCGCGGGCGAGCTGCGCAGCGAGTACGGCTTCATCGGCATTGCGCACGCCTGATGTGTTGGGCAGCAGCTGTATGCCCGGACGGCGCACGTGGGCCAGCATATCGTCGGCAGGGTTCGCCATATCGACACGTTTCATAGCCACAGTTACCATCTCGCTGCCCGACGCCTCGATGGCGCGAGCCATTTCGTCGTTCGACCGGAATTTGCCGGTGCCGACAAACAGACGCGAATTGAAGGTGCGTCCGCCTATTATGAGTTCGTTCATTTGTTTGTATTTATCAGATTTAATATTTTCGATGTTTCAGCAGAGGTGTCGTCGGCTCCGAGAAGTGTGCCCGAAAGGGCTACGCCGCTTACCCCCGTGGCCATTATGGCTGGTATGTCGGCAGCAGTGATACCGCCGATTGCCACTACGGGCAGATCTGATTTCTGCCTGAAGGCGTCCATCGCCTCGCGGTAACCGCCGATGCCGAGTACCGGGCTGAGGCGCTCCTTGGTAGTGGTGAATCGGAATGGCCCCAGCCCTATGTAGTCGGCGCCGGCCTCGGCTGCGGCAAGCATATCGGCTACGGTGTTTGCCGTCGCTCCGATGATTTTCGATTTTCCGAGTATTTTGCGGGCTTCCGCCACGGGCATGTCGTTTTTGCCAAGATGCACGCCGTCGGCGCCGAGAGCCTCCACAAGGTTTACGTGGTCGTCGACTATGAATACCGCGTCGAAAGAGCGGCATAGCTCGCCGACGGTACGCCCGACCGAGAGTAGTTCGCTGTCGCTTGCGCCTTTTATGCGTAGTTGTACCCAACGGCAACCGCCTTCGAGAACGGCCCGGGTGCCGCTTATCTCGTTGTGTCTGCCTCGGCAGTGTGTTATAAACTGGAGCATATGGTTTTCAGTGTGTTTATACGGTTGTCAAGTTCGGATATGTAGAAATCGCGCCATATATATCCGAGAAGGGCTGCTCCGCCAAAGCCTGCGTCAGCTACTTGGCTCAGGCGGCATGGCTCGACTCCTCCGAGGGCTATGCAGCGCGAATCGACCTTTCCCCGCAGCTCGTCGAGCGAGAAGGCTGCCGTGTATCCTGCCTTGGAAATACTGTCGAACACCGGGCTTATGAAAACATAGTCGGCCGCGCCTCGCGATTCTTCAAGAGAATGGCACGAACGGCTTACAGTGCCTACGAATCCTGCCGGAGCTTGGGGGTTTCTGGAGTTGAGGTGTATTCCTGTGCCGTACTCCGGGGCGAGAGCGTGGTGGTCGTGGAGCGACAACTTCGGCCAGAGCCTGCTCGGTATGCTGTCGAGCAAAGCCCTGGTGTCAGACTCGGAATAAGCTGGCTTGCGGATATGGACACGGTATGCCACGCCACTGTCGAGTATGCGGCTTATGGCTTCGGCCTCGTGCTCCGACGGCTTGTCCGCGGTGATAACTATTATTTTTATCCGCCGCATACAGCTCGGATAACGGTGAGTCGTGCATCGGCCTGCAATTGTGTGGAATCCCACAAAGCGCGCGGCACAACTTTGTTGTCGACGGCCACGGCGATATCGGATTCGGGGAATTGCATCTGGCGTAACGCTTCGCCGACGGTCATGCCGTCGCTTACCTCGGTTTCTGTCTTGTTGATATATATTGTCATAGTCCTTGGGGCTAAAAAAGAGGTGCCGGGCAGCGCTCTCGAAATCAAGGCTATGAACCAAGTCCTTTCGGCGGTATGAACCGCATCAAGTTCATAGGGTATAATCTCAGCCCCTTGCGGGGCACCCCTCTTGTGTTTGCTTTTGCAAAGGTAATAAAACTATTGTAACGAAACGTCCACGCGTACTAAAAAGTTCTGCATTCGGCTTCCGATGCGCTGTTTTACAATCCATACTCGGATAAATATTCGTATTTTTGACTTTTGTCTTAAATACTCACGCTCGGCAAAACCAAATAATTTGCTTTTGCGCTCGACTTATTCGTATTTTTGCATCCGAGAAAGACGAGGCGTATATGCCTTCAGACTCTTATAATCGGAAAAAAGAATGATAGAGCAGACGGAATTTACATTGCGTGCTTATCCTCGCGGAATACACCTGATTACGGACGAGGTGCTTAAGAACATACCGGCGCTTCCGGCAAAAGGCTTGTTGAATCTGCTGATTAAGCATACATCGGCCGCCCTCGCGCTGAACGAGAACGCCGACCCCGACGTGCGCCATGATTTGAATGCGATTTTCGACCGTCTTGTGCCCGAGAACGCCCCGTTCTACCTTCATATCGACGAAGGACCGGACGATATGCCCTCGCATGCCAAGTCGGTGATTGTAGGTTCCTCGCTCACTATACCGATAAGTGGCGGACGGTTGAATCTCGGCACATGGCAGGGCGTCTGGCTCTGTGAATTCCGCGACTATGGCGGCCCTCGTAAAATTGTTGCAACGGTCGTAAGTTGATTATGGACGTAGAGGAGTTTCGACAATACTGCCTGTCGTTGGGCGATGTGGCCGAAAAGATGCCATTTGGAAAATTTGCCGCACGCTATGATTCCATATTGGCCTTTTATGCCGAAGGACATATGTTCTGCTTCATAGATATCGATGATTTCACATATGTCGATTTAAAAGCAGAGCCTGAAAAGGTGGCGGAGCTGCGCCAAACCCGTTTTTCGGTCGGAGCGCCGATAAACGGGAGCCTTAAGCATTGGGTGAAAATCGACTTTGGCGGAGATGTGCCTATGAAAGAGGCGCTTGGCCTTGTGAAAGAGGCTTATTCGCTTGTCGCCGCCAAATACCGGCGCAAAAACACCCTCTAAATACCGTAAGGCTCGTCAGGCTCGGCGGCCAGCAATGGCGCCGTCGGCATGTCGCCATATTCCTCTGTGTAGTCCATAGGCACATATTGCGGCGCATATTGTCCGCAGGCTAAGGCGATATGTTGCAGCACGGCCGCGATACAGACTCCCGGCTGCTTCTTTATCTCTGTTTCCCAAAAGCGTAGAACGGACCAACCGCACTTTTCGAGTCTTGTCGTCACCTCGCGGTCGCGCCTCATATTCCGTTCGATTTTCGCAATCCAGAAATCGCGGTTATGGCTGAAACGCTTCTTGCGCTCCTCCCAGTGCCTTCCGTGCCAAAATTCGCCGTCAACAAAAATTGCAAGCCGGTATTTCTTTATGCAGAAATCAGGACGCCCCGCCACATCTTTGGGGTGCTTGCGGTATCGGACGCCGCAGCTCCATAACAGGCGCCCCAAGGCCAGTTCAGGCTTGGTGCCACGACTCTTGTTTGCCTGCATACAGCGTCGCCTCTGCTCAGGAGTAAGAACGTCCATACCCATATAACGCCGCCATGCCTCATTTATGATACCAATTCCCAAAAAACGCGTTTTTGCACTCGACTTATCCGTTAGGATACGAGCTAATATCATTTGTTTTCAGTGGCGCGTTTCGTATGTGTGGAGCGTGGAAATGAAACACCCTTGCGACTCAGAGAGTTACAAGGGTGTTCTGTGCGCATGAAGGGACTCGAACCCCCACGTCCTAAGACATTAGATCCTAAGTCTAACGCGGCTACCAATTACGCCACATGCGCGTTTTTCGGGTGCAAAGTTAGTGCTATTATTTTATTTTTGCAAATTTATTTTTTTGTTCGCAATATTGTTGGGTCAAGACGCCACGGCTCTTTCATTTAAGATTTCGTCTCATTCTCGACAAATGTGTTGTTTTA
>ERZ777011.1651-NODE-1651-length-22031-cov-4.241582_pt1 | contig 22031 bp, 15 predicted proteins | sample MGYA00374964_ERZ777011 | MGnify/ENA primary metagenome ERZ777011 (study PRJEB29310, sample SAMD00008975) | mouse gut metagenome | study: EMG produced TPA metagenomics assembly of the Metagenome analysis of fecal microbiota from mouse which was promoted... | reverse complement strand
CACACAACCGCCAACGGAATCTCTTTGCGAATGCCGTCCCACACCGCACAGACTCCCAGCAGACAAAATAGCAAAATCTCTATCCACATTTAGAGCACCTTCCTCTCCCGCCGACTTGCGACAACGGCACCGTATAGATCGTCCGCTTCAGACCGGAACAATTGATCTGACTGTGATAACTGCTGCCCTGTTCCGTAATATAAACCTGCTTCTGCGTCTTACTGCCGCCGCATATCCCGCAAGGATAATATCTGCAGCCCGCCTGATTGCGCAGATCATCAATCCCCTCCGCATCAACCGCCCTCACAGACGGATTCAGATAAGTACAATTCCGGTCCGTATGATACACCGTTCCTGTCTGCGTAATATACACCATCGGGTCCTCCTGACCCGTATCGCTGACATGACCGGACACATCATATCCCGTCCATGCTTTTCCGTAATACCGCTGAGACATAGTAAATCCGTCAAATCCCATAACGGAAATCAGAGGCTTGACCCGATAGGAAACCCGAAGATCAATAATATCCCCTTCCTCCATAACCCTGGAGCCTGCAAGAGATACCCCGCGGGCTCCGCCTTCCACACACAAATGCTCCAGATCGCTCTTTCCGATATATTCCAGAATCTGCCCCCTGGCATAGAGGTGTGTCATTGCCACCCCCGCTATGCTGTCCGGTATCGCACCTCCCACCGTCCGGTCATAGACATATCCTGCAAACGCCATTTTATTTCCCGTCTGATGCAGTGCCGCATTAATACGGCTCTGCGTGCCGATGATGCTGACCGCATACAGAATATTGATCACGGCAAACAGAAAAAACGGCAGGGCAAACGCCGCTTCCAGCGTCATGGAGCCTTTCCTGTATGCCGCTCTGCCTTTACGAAAGGCAATAAAAGATGCCCTCTTTATCGATCTGCAGATGAATAGAACCAAATGACCACCTTGATCGGCCTCAAGATATGCCCGGAGAGAATGTGCTGTCGATTTATTAGATTTATGATACTTCGACCGTAAAAAGGACATCTTTTATCACCTCCCGTCCGCTAATAGAACCCATAACATCTGGTCATTTCATACGAATATCCGAAGCGGCTTGACACGGACAACCCGGCCTGATAAGTATCGAAGCAGGCGTCCATACGAAATCGTCCGTTACCCGGTGTCCGGCGGATATCCATCTCCATAATATCCATAGCACGGAACGTCCTCTTCTCCTTGTTTTCCAGAAAAAGCATGATCTGCAGGTAGTCTTTATAATTAAGTCCTCTGCCGCCACTGTCGGTCGTCAGGCTTCCCCTCACATTCAAGAGACATTCAATTCCCGTTTTCCAGTCCGACGCCGTCTTAAAAATCGGCACCCTGCCGCCCGAGAGCAGTGTTTTCACGTCCTGCAGGCTCTCCACATACGCCCACGCCAGCAAAATCGTATACTTGACAGGTTCGGCCAGCTCAGGGTTCTTGACTACGGCCGCCAATGTCAGCGCCAGTGCCTGTGCCAGAGATACCTTTTGACTGTCCGTCAAAATATACGCAAAATTAGCTGCTTCCCTCCATATGAGCAGCCGTTTGGCCACATATTCCAGATTCTTCCAGTCCGTGTCCTTGCCTGCCATAATATACTCGATTTGATATTTCATCAGGGATTTATCCAATTCATGCCCGTAATACCCGCATTTCTCAAACAAGTATGCCTCGAAAACAAGTTCATTCGGCTCACCGGACACCGCGGCCGCTTCCGCACACATGCCGGTTCCATGCATACGCGTTCTATGGGATATGTAATCGTCCACAGATACCCTGGCGGCAGATACCTGCGAGGGGTCCTCCAACACCAGATTCAGTACGCCGCTGGTTCTCGTGGCGTTTGCTGCATCTGCCGGATTGTTAAGCGGTATCTCTTCATAGACGCCCTCTTCCACCTCCTGCTGCGGCAGACCGATCTCCTGTATACGCGCCTCGTAGTTTCTTCTCTCGCTCTCAAGATCTCTCGTCTCCAAACCGTACTCCTCTACCTTTGATACGCCCAGATTGATCTTATCAAGAAGCGCCCCTAGCGGATAATCCGCCATATAGTCCGTGACCTGCCGTTTCAGCACGCCTCCTTCTTCATCAGAAGCAATCGAGTAACGCCCGATCTCTGCTCTTTCCGCCTCCATGGCCAGAAAATCTCTGACGCCGCCGTATCCAGCGCCATTCTCCGGACTCAAGTTTTTCTGTATATAATTTTTCAAATGTGCTTCCGTATTCCCGATATCCGCCCGGCTTCCTCCATACGTCATATCTATGAACAATAAATCATACTGCTCTAAAAGTTCTCTGTGATATTCTGCCAGAATCGAATTCATGCCGATATCTGCAACACACTCAAATTTCATGCGTATGGCACTGATTCGTGCCCCTTCTATTACGGTGAATACAAGGGACAGAATCAATGTAAGAGATAATGTAAGGAATACAGTGATATACCCCTTTCTCATGACATTACCGTTTTGCTGTCCTTGGTGATTTTCTCAAAGACTGTTTCCACCAGGGCGCGAAGCTGCGTCTTGAAAATAATAACCAGTCCAATCAGTACCACGATAATCAGTATAATTTCTACCGTTCCCATTCCCTCCTCTTCCTTCAGGAATGTGCGCAAACCCTTCAGTCTTCCTTCCCCTCCGGCCGTTTCTTTGTGATTCCGCATTCTTCGTATTCTGTTCATCTTATCCTCCGTTCCTGCGCCATATGCGCAATGTTTGCATGATTTTTTGTTTTCTTTCTATGCCATTTATTAAGTTGTTTGGCCCGCCGCTTTTGCATCACATCATAAAAGAAAAATATGCCGGTATCATAATAATTACCATGACAATACATAACATCATCATCATCGGAAGCAGCAGCTTCGTGCCGGCCTCTTCCCCCAGCTTCTTTGCCAGCGCCTTACGATCGGTAAAAGCGTTGTCCGCCTCCTGTCGCAGCATATACAGCAGGTCGTTACTGCCTTTCCTGAGATTCTGCGACAGCAGTGTACTCAGTTTCATATAGGACTGTACCTGACAGCGCCTGCCGAAATGATCATACGCCTCCCTTTCAGATCTGCCGCTTTGCAGCTCGTAGCATGTGATCAGGATTTCTTCATAAACATATCGCCTCCTTTCCTTCTGTCGTTTCTTATAGTCCTCCCCCATTTTGACAAAGGCATTTCTGATCGTCATCCCCGCGCCCATATAGAGCGCCAGCTTATTCACGATCTCCGGATAATCCAGCATAAGTTCCTGCCTGCGCCTGTCTAACTGCCGCTCCAGTTCCCTCTCTCTTCCCCAATACAGAGCGCCGGCGGTGAACAGGGCAAGGCACAGAAGATATCCGCTGCCATCCTTGACAATTTCCCTCCATACAATAGGTGTCGATTCTATGCTGTCCGGCAGAATCATAGCCTCCGTGCTTGCGGTACGCTGTCCCTGCATGTGCAGCAGTTCCTCTATCCGGCGGCGCAGCAGTTCTCTGTAGGTATACACAGCCGGATTGACCTGTACATAGAACTGGTGGTCCCAGCTTAAATCTTCATAGCCAATATGTGCTGTCAACATGACAATCTCTTCAGTCTGCAAATCAGCATTCTCTACCGTTCCGTCCGTATTGACGAGCGCGTAGCTGTTGCTTTCCCATGATATCTCAAACGGATACCCGTCTATTTGTGTCATCAGTTCCAGATCATAACGCACATCTTCCAGACTTTCATTCTGTCCGCGTATTGCTTCCGGTATAAGCTGCACCGCTTCCTGATACAGCGCCTCCGCTTCCGCCTGCGTATACTTGCGTTCTTCCACAATATACCGGAAGACTTCTTCCTCCCCGCCCTCGATCTGTGCCGCCAGTTCGACAGGAACATCTCCCCCGCCGTACGGATTGCGCCATAAATAACTGCCGTCTACCAGAAGCAGATTACTATGCGCACTTACCCATACCACCAGACAGACTGCCGCTCCCGCAAAAATCACCGCAAGTATTACGCTGTACTGCGACAGATAGTACTCCCTGATCTGAATCTGTACCGCCTTGTCCGGCTGCAGCGCCTTTAACTTGTTTCCCAGCTGCCGTCTGCATATGTCTTTCTTCCAACGATGTTTTCCATCCGCCTTCTGTGACAGATCATATTGCCTGCGCAGAAGGTAAGAGGCGATCCTGCGAAACGGACCCCTGCATTCCTCCCGCCGCGACAGGATCATAAGCAGCCCATAGATTACCAGTATTGCTATGTATATATAAATCATCTCTGATGCAGACTCCTCTCTGATGCAACATTTCCGACTCCGGCTTCCCTGTCATACCGTGTCCTTCTTACACTTCAATCTCTACGATCCGTCTGGACAGCAGATACGCCGCCATATAGAATCCCAGACATACCGTCATGATGATAATTCCAATCAGATTGTGATACAAAACGTCAAAGAAGCCCTTAGATGTACTGCTCACATAGAAGATGATCAGGAACGGAACCATATTCATGATTTTCTGTTCCATCTTTCTTGCGCTGATCATCACCTGAATCTCTTTATCCGTCTCTGTCTTCTGCTCGATCACTGCCGCCGTCTTGGCGAGAATATCTGTCATGTTACCGCCGTTTCTCTTTGCTATCAGGAAAATATCCGCAAACTGCATAATATCAGGAAGATTACTTCGCAGCCCGAGATTATAGACCAGCTTCTCAAGCGTCACATTATTATCCAGACCGGCAATAATACATTTCATTTCCGGGCAGATAACCGCCTCCGCTCCATAGAGCAATTCCATATCCCTGTAGGACTCCCGAAAAGCATTTTCAATGGAATACCCCGCCCTCTGATTCGCCGACACTGCCAGAATCATGTCTTTAAACTCCATACCTAACTCCTGTCTTCTCTTTCCGGCAAGATTCTTCTTCTTTTCTCTTATAAACAGAAGCAGCAGCGGCATCAGGCACAGACATGCGATCCATGACCGGTAGAAGAAATACCCTATAGCCGTAATCAACAATACGCCTTCCGCCGTATACAGCAGACACTCCTTCGCATTAAACCGGTACGTGCCATAATCCGGCATACTGTAATTTTTCGACATAAGTAAGTTCTCCTTCCTTTCGCAAATCTCCGCAGATCCGGCCCTCTTTATCCGTTCCGGACTCCACAAAACGATATAGCGGCTTTAACACGATTCTCTCTTTCTCACACCCCGCCACCTCCACAATCTCAAGTACTTTCCGCGAACCGTCCCGAAGCCGTCCCAGATGAACGATAATATCTATACCGGAAGCAATCTGTTGTCTGATGGCCGCAAGGGGAATTTCCACACCCATCAGTATCATGTTCTCCAGCCGGCTTAACATATCCTCCGAGCCATTGGCATGACCTGTAGACATGGAGCCGTCGTGCCCCGTATTCAGGCATTGCATCATATCAAAGGCCTCGCCGCCCCGGACCTCGCCGACGATAATACGATCGGGCCGCATACGCAGCGAAGTCCTGATCAAGTCTCTGATGGTGATTTCCCTGCAGCCCTCCACATTGGCGTTGCGTGTCTCCATGCGCACCAGATTCGGAATATTCCTGATCTGCAGTTCTGCATTGTCCTCGATCGTGATAATTCTCTCCTGCGCCGGTATGTAATAAGAAAGGGCATTCAAAAATGTGGTCTTACCGGAACCCGTACCGCCGCTGATAAAGATGTTGTACTTCGCCTGTACCAGCTTATGCAGCCACGCACACACTTCCGCACTGATGGAGCCGTATGCAATCAAATCCTCCATCATAATCGGCTGATCCGGAAAGCGTCTGATCGTTACGATGGGGCCGTTTAACGCCACCGGATCAAGCACCACATTGACGCGCGCACCGTTGCGCAGTCTGGCATCCACGATAGGCGATGCCTCGTTGACCACTCTGTTGCAGTCCGCCACAATCTGCTGGATGACGTTCTGCAGTTTCTCTCTGCTCTCAAACCGCAGGTCACTCCTGTACAACCGTCCGTCCCGTTCTATAAAAATGCAGTCGGGACCGTTGATCATGATCTCCGTAATATGCGTGTCATCAACAAGTTCCTGCAGCACATCCAGTCTGCGGATCGCATGAAACAGTTCCCTGCGAAGCTGCCCGCGCTCTGTCAGCGTCATGGGCCTTTCCCTGCTTTCTCTGACCAGCATTTCATCAATTAACTGCCGTATTTCCTCATCCGAGCTTTCTGTCGAATAGTCGATGCTCTCCGTCAGTTTTTCCTTAAGCTTCTTCCTGCGCTCTTCTCTATTTTCCATACAAGTCCTCTCTAATGATCGCCTTTACATATCCTGCCAGTTCCCCATGCGTCATCAGATTCAGATCCGCCGTGATATCCTTAAAAACCGGAAACCGGCATTTCACGGTTTTCGCCGCAATCTCCTCCATCTCATGGAACTGCAGAATCTGCTCATACTGGTTGATTTTCGCCACCGCAAAGCCGTCTTCTCTTGTAATGGTGTATATCTTATAGCAGCTGCGCAGCAGGTCAAACAATCCGTCCATACTGTCATCCAGATCCAGAATAATATATTCATACTGCCCGATCCCGGCAATACACCTGCACAGTTCCAGCCACTCTTCTCCCGTCACCTCCCGCCGCCCCGCATAGGACTGCATCGGCGGTATATAATCCAGCCCGTTCATGTTCTGTGTGACAGCCGGCAGCCGCAGCGCCAGCTTGTCTTTATCACACCGGAAATAATACATGAGATCTATCATATCCATGGCAAATTCCCGTTTCAGCATCTGTCCGAATCCCGAATAATTTTCGAAATTGAAATACAGTACCCGGTGTTCTTTCGCCAGAATCTGACCCATGGTAATGGCAAAGGACGTCTGCAGGCACCGCTTGACCGGTGTGTAGATACCGATCAGCTTCATATCCGTGTTCTCCGCCGTCGTCCTGATCTTCCAGTCAGACAGATTCGTAATGGATTCCGTCAGTATGGTCACGATCTGCTCCGGGCTCTGAAACTTGCTGATATAATGCAGCTTATCTTCCACCATCGGCTGTTTTCCATCCGTGCTGTCTGATTCATTGCCGCAGGATAGCCCGTCTGCCTCCCGCTCCCGCAGTTCCTCATCCTCCTGCAGCACAAACATCTGTGCCACCTGCCGTCTTACATATTCCTCCCGCAGCATTCTAAGTGCGCTCTCAGCGATGACTAACACTGCAATCTCCTCCTGTCCCGCAAACTTCTGCAGTTCCTCCACCTTCGTAAACAAATGCATCGTATACGGCAGCCTGACCTTGTCTAATATGTACTCCGATAGCCTGACCGCATAGCCTTCCTCCATATCGCATATCGCAAATATCTTTTGTTTCACACTAATCCTCTTTTCTGCGCACGCTCTTCGCGCATCAACGAGTTTGTATCAAGTGCGCGCAGACACAAATCTCGTGTGTGAAAAGATTTATTTTTCACACGAATCCTCCTAACTTCATCACCACACCGAACAGAATCGGAACCGTGAAATGTATTTTGTTCCTGCGGTATAATTGATAATCCTGCACCATATATTCTCCGTAAATCTTCCAGTGTCCCGTCCTCGCCACCTCAGTCACATAAGACAGAAAATAGCTTATCCGCTCCCTGCCGTTATGTTCGATCAACAATTTGCCAAGCGAAAATACCGCGCCGGTCACAAACGCTGATACCATAACCGTTATAAAGGCTTTTGGTTCCATAAAGCTGCCGGTCATCATAAATACCTTTACATCGCCGGCGCCCAGCGCTCCAATCTTAAACAGTGGATACATAAGCAGAAATGCAAGAAGCATAGAAAAGACAGACTGCGGTAAACCGGTATGAATCCATATTCCTCCCAATATTCCGATCGCGGTTCCGAACATGATAAAGCCGTTGGGAATATGGTCTGTCTTAAGATCTGCCAACGCTGCGAGAAACAGCAGAAGAAGCAACAAAGATTGATAGTAACTCAGTCCAATAGAATCACCTCCATAGAAATATTCTAAATCTGACTCAATGAAATCATAGTGGGACGAATCGCCCGATGCCTTACCGGCAAGATATTAATAACAGAATTTCTTGAGTTGTAAACTGAATTATAAACACAAAACTATGTCCTGTCCAGACCCTTTTAGCAAAAAAACTAATTTTGTGAAATGTCTACAATATTTTGAAAAAGTGAATGCCATAAAGAACTGCAATCCCAGGAAATCCAAGGATTCCGGATGTCAAAATCGTAAGCGGATTAATACCTACCGCAACGCCGATCTGACGAGATGCCAGCAGATAATTCAGACAATAAATCCCGATCGTACCCATAACCGCACGCAGAATAAAATTCACCAGCCATTCCACTTTCCGTCCCAGTGCCCCGATAATCAGTACAATCAGACACACTCCCAGTATTGCCAATGCTCCGCCCGCATTTCCCATTCCCGCATTCTCCTCCGTTTTCATGATGCCTGGACACCGTTACATTGGTAACATATGCGTCTCGGCGCCTGAATATTACATGAATATTTTACCAAATATTACCTATACTTATACTAAATTCCTGCGGAATTAAGTATGCGAGGCTTACTCTAAATTTGTTCTCGGAATTTAATATAATATAAGGAAAGGCTGGGTGGATTTATGAAGATGTTTTTTCATCAGAGTTCTAATGGCTCCGCGGAAGCGGACATCATTGTGGATTGTCAGAAAATGACGTTACGTGAGGAACTGGCGCAGACGAGATATGCGCTGGAAATTGCCTATTCCAATTTTGACAATGTAACTGATCCGGATCTGATCGACTGCTACATCTATGAAGTGAATGCAACGCTCAAGCGTTACAAATATCTCATAGAACAGGCAGCAGATCTGAACCTGCTGCCCGAAGATAAACATCATGAAGTATATCGTGCCCTGTCGCTTTTTTCATAGCCGTAAGGTCTATGCCCTGCAGCGTCGGCTCTGACACCATGCAGCAAATACATGGTGCAGGTGTGCAAAGCGACCTTGCTGCCTATACGCAGAATCCCCTGTTGGCAGCAGAATCCGCTATGTTCTCTGTCAGCGTATTCCTGCCGTAAGTGAGGCCGGCATAGACCGTCTGTGTATTGCCCATAACAGGTCCTGATGTGTCCTGCGCTTCAATTGTCTGATACGCCTTATGCAGTTCACTGATAATCAGCCGGACATGCTCCAGATTTTCCCGGTCATAGTGCGAAGACGCCTTGACGAGTTCTCTGTTGATATAGAGATAGAGCTGCAACAGATTATGCGCCAGTTCATAATCAAAATTAAGCGATGCCGTCAACTCATCTATGCATCCGCGAATCTTGCGGACCGCACTCTTGTACTCCATACGTTCTCCGGCCTCAAGCGCCGCCTGCGCTTCATCCACATAGAGCAGAACCATTTCATATAAAATCGTAATCAGCTGGGTCTTATTCGCCTGCGTGATCCGCAGCGTGTACTCCTGCTTTAATTCCCTGGTCATATTCGTCCCTCATCCTTTTCACGTCTTACTATCTTATTACTGCAACAACTGTAATACCTGTGAAGGTCTCTCATTTGCCTGCGCCAGCATGGAAACCGCCGCCTGAGATATAACCTGTTCAGTTGTATAAGTGGTCATTTCTTCCGCCATATCAACATCCATGATGCGGGAGTAAGAACTTGTCATATTCTCGTTCGTGATATCCAGACTGCTTACGGTATGTTCCAGACGATTCTGGTAAGCTCCCAGTCTGCTTCTGGAATCGGATACATATAAGATCGCTCCTTTAATTTCCTCGATTGCTTTCGAACTGTTCTCCTCCGTATCCACTTCCGTTCTCTCGATCCCCAATCTGTCCAGAGAAATCTTCGGAATCCGGATATTTAACTGCTGTCCTTCATTGGCTCCGATCTGCATATCCATCGAACCGATTCCCGTCACATTTACCTCCAGCGGATTGCCTGCCGCCGCACATACCACCGGATTATAACCTGTAATATTACCTGCCGCATCATAGACAGGATCCGGCTTAACAGCAATCGTCATCTTAAAGTCCTGATTGCCGGTAATCGTCACTTTATCCTGACCAACCTCAGTAATCTCCACACCTGCCGGGAATCCCGCGCCCGCCGTAAATGCCTGCGCTGTCTGATCCAGATCAATCGTTCCGTCTGCTTTATAGTGTACCGTCAATGCATCGATCGTGTACGGCTTCGGCAGCACCTCATCACTGTAATAATCCACTGTCGCAATCTGACTGTTCGTGTAACCTCTTAAGTCAAAGCTGCCATCTAATAACGGCTGACCGTTAAATTCCGTGTCAGTGGATATTCTGGTAACCTCTTGTTTTAACTGCTTTAATTCCTGATTCAACGTCTCTCTGTCGTTCGTCGTAAGCGTTCCCGTAGCGCCTTTAACCGCCAGTTCATTCATTCTCTGCAGCATATCGTGCACTTCCGTCAGTGCACCGTCCGCTGTCTCAATAATTGAAGCGCCTCTGTTGGCATTCTGTGTCGCCACAGATACTCCTGTAATCTGGGCATTCATCCTGCGCCCGATCGCATATCCCGACGGATTATCCTTCGCTGCCGTAACCTTTAAGCCGGAAGACAGTCTCTTAAGTGACTGTGAGAGTCTGTTATCCGACGCGTTAAGTGCATTGTTAGCGTGCATTGCCGCTGAATTGTAACTGATCTTCATATGAGTTCCTCCTTTATGATAGCTGTCATTCTCTATGCTGTAATCGTTGTAATAAACGCTTTTGCAATCTGATACAAGTCAGCGGTCTGTACCGATGATCCATCCTGCACTTCTTCCGCCGTATAAGCGTTCAGATCCAGTTCCGCACTGCATACGATTCCGATATCTCCAAGTTCCAGCGCATTGCCCGCCAGCGATTCCACCGTCTCCTGCAGTTCTTTTTGCAGGTTATCTTTCCTGCTCTGTATGCTCTTCGTGCCTTCCTGCGTGGAACAGGCAATATATCCGGATACTTTACGATTGCGTATCGTAAATTCCGCCGCTGTCTTGCCGTAACTTTCCGTCTCAAGCGTAGCCTTAACCTTACCGCCGTCCTGCTGACTGTGCAGCACTCTTAAGTGGATCGCTGTCGTCTCCCCGTTGATTTCTACGGGAATCTGATAGTTTTCCTCTTTAGCAAGCCCGGCTGCCAGCGTGAGCTGTTTACGGCAGCTCTGGATTACTTTCAGATCAATATAATTTATGTCTGCGTTATACTGCGCTTCCTCAAGCACGTCTTCGAAGACCTGTTCCATTTCCTCAAAAGCCTCCTGTGCATGCTCCTGATCCGTCAGCGCGCCGTGCAGACGCGACACGGCATCTTTGACTTTCTCTTCATCCGCAGGTGTCGTATACTCCTTTAGCTTCTTATAAAATGTGCCCCTGCTGTTCATCAGCATATCCGCCGCCGCCAGATTATTGATCGTTACCGGCTGCTTACTCTGCAGCAATTCCTCGATCACGGCATCTTCCACTTCACAGGCCTGCCGCATTTCCTGCATCTGTTCCTGCCGGTATTCCTTCTCCGTAGAAGTATCCTGCCTCGCCATCCGGTCAGCAATATTGCCGACAATATCGCGATAAGTCTTGTTAAATCCGCTCTCGATCTGTCTGGAAATCGACATACCCTTCTCAATCGCCTCAACGCCCGCAAACGCATCGTCAACCATAAAGTCCATGCCGCTTCTCTTCCGGCTGCGCACTGCGCTCAGCATATTTTTGAAGGAAACTTCTGCTCCCATGCTGACCAGTGCTCCGACTGCTGCGTCATCGGTCTTCTCAAACTGTCTGAGCATACGGTATATGCCGATATAGGCTGTTCTTTCCTGCTCGTCGATGGCTTTATTTTTATCAAGTTTATACAAAAATTTACTGTACTTCTCGCTCTCCTGCTCCCTGGTGTACGGTATGGAATCCAGATATTCATCCAGTTCCGGCAGCGTCAGCTCCAGCGGGTTCTTACCGTCACGAATCGCCTGCAGAACTGCTGTCGGCGTCATCTTGCCGATCACACGCCGAAGCTGTGCATCAGACTCCCGCACTGTCTCTATATTCTCCTTCGACAGTTCCATGCGGTTATAACCCAGAATGCGGACTGCCCGACGGTTTTCCTCATTCAGTTCCATTCCCAGATCTTCCAGTTTATCGTCCACATTTGTAAACGCTTTATCAATAGAATCACCCAGGTCCGTTCTCGTTGTCGTCATCCACGTCTCATATCTCTTCGCCGCCTCATCATATTGGTTCCTTAAGGCAGTGCCGTCGATGTGTACCTGATCTAAAGTGAAATCCTGATCTGTCACCTTATATCTGCCGGCAATATCAATCGGCAGGAAAGGTATCTCAGCAACCTTACTGCGTGTTTCTGTATAGAGCGCTGCCTTCTCGGCCGCGCGCGCCACATCCGTCTCTCCGAACAAAGCCTGATTCTGCTGCGACTCGATCTGCCGCAGAGCATTCACAAGCTGTTCTAACTCCGTTGTATCAATGGCATAACCGCTTTCCAGCAGCTTACGATTGGCCTCTATGGTCATCATCAGGCGAATTTCTTCCAACTGCCTCCGCGCCGAGATATTCTCTGCAACCGGTACCGTATCCGCCCCGTTCTCCCCTGTGGCAGTAACGGAACCGCTGCCGGTCTGCACATGCTGGCCGCCGCTGCCTGACACATCTTTCCTGTTGTAATGTGCCGCATTTTCATCCGCAGGCTGTTTTAGCGTTTCTATCCTTTCCTCCGCTGCTTCCAGATTCACAAGCGTAAGTTCCTGTCCCTCAGCTGCAACCTGATCAACCGCCGCATCCGTAATTCGTGCAAAACGCTCCACATACGCGGCCGCTTTCTCCATACTGCTTCTGCCGTCCGCCAGGTTGGCCGCTCCCGCCTCTTTTCCATCTGAAACCGCCGATACAATCGCCGCCAGCACCTGTCTGCCGTCCTGCGGAAAAGCCAGCTGGTTCAGCATATAAAGATCCGATACTGCCTCAGCCGTAAGGGGAACTCCCTTTTCAACCAGCCATCTCGCATCCGCCAGAGTCTCTTCGTTCACTTCCAGCCCGGCCTGTGTAATGATTTTCTCTATCTGCGGACGCAGACTGTTCCAATCATATTCCTCCGCCTTCTTAGCGTAATATCCGGCTCCATCCGTATAATATCCTCTGCCCTGTCTGCTTCCGTCTCCCGAAGCGCTGTGTCCTGCCCGATACAGGTTATCGATCGTGGGTTCCATATGGTTTTCCACCATATACTTGGCAGCGCCTTCCGTGACTTCCTCAAGTGTGGAAGCTCTGGCATATGCCTTCATGACATCCCTGACGTTCTCCTCTGTCAGAGGTATATCGTGTTCCGCAAACTGCCGGCTCAGTTCCTGTGCAAAAGCCTCACTGCCGGTAATCTCCCGAAGCGTCCCGGCATCGATCTGATCGGTATAGCCTGCTACCTGTGTACCGCCTTTGATCAGTTCCGCCTTAATCTTATCGACAATTGTAACGACCTCTTCGATATCCATATCGCCAACCTGGTATCCGTCTTCCACCATTCGGCTGAAATCTTCTTCGGACATAGTATTAGACATAACTGTCATATAGTCTCTCTGCGTGGCGATATCAATCTGCCCCGCTTCCTGCATAACGTCTTCTGCGGTCTTTCCCTGACCTTTATAAGCTGTGTTATCCATAACTGTGCCAGAAATGTCTAATGCGTATGCACCCGTCTTACCCGTTTTCTCCGTGCGGGTGTCCCGATATGTAGTTGTCGTCACCTTGTCTACATTTTGATTTGTGTTATTATTATCAAATGTTATCTTCATACACACACTCCATGTAGTAGGTCTTTTCATTTCCCATACAATATACAAAATATAAAGGGGAATGCATTTACATTCACCCTTTATTTCGGCATATATTTTTCTTTTCTTAACCCTGTGCCCAAAATCATTGAAATCTCCTTGCTGCGACCGCCTTCTTATAATTGTCGATCGCCTCCCCGGAAAGCAGGCAGGATAACAGTATATCCCTTGATTTGTCTTCTCTAACCTGCTTCAGACTAATGCAGCAGCCCCATAATGAGTTGAGCGCTCTGATTGGCCTGCGCCAGCATACTGGTGCCCGCCTGCAATAATATATTATTAATCGAAAACTCCATCATCAAATCGGCTACATCGGCATCCCGGATCGCAGACTCGCTGGCCTGCGTATTCTCTATGATGTTTTCGTTATTGTTGACGGTATGCTCCATGCGATTCTGCAGCGCGCCATAGGTACTTCTCTTACTGCTTAATATATTAATCGCATCTTTGATCCGTCTGACCGCTTTTTCGGCGTACTTAGGCTTGCTGATCGTAATGGAATTAATCCTGATAGCACAGGAACCGATGCTCACTTTAGGGATTTCAATATTATTTCCCGTCTCCCCCGTGACCAGAATGTTAAGCGGTTCCCGTGTATCACGTCCCTTCTCCTGAAAGAAGACTGTGCTCCTCGCGCTGCCGCCGACATCGCTTATCGTGTGTGATCCCACGGCCTTATGCGTAATCTTCAACACCCCATTCTCTATCTCTGCAGTTAGAGGTGCGGTATTGCCATTGTCATCCCCGTTCGCAAACTTGTCATTCATAAATGCGGCAAGCTCATCCGGAGAAAGTAAAACATTCTCCGGAAACGTATACTGGTAAGGTACTGAGTCTGCCGAAAGTGTCAGCACATTCTTCCCCGGTTCGAACATAACGCCGTTCGTCAGGTCTTTCGTTCCTGTAATATAAGTCGCTCGCGGCGTACCGGTTGTTTTATAAAAGATAAAACTCGCGGCACTCCCGCGCACGCCATCCAAAACATACATTCCCGCATCCGGCTCCACCGCATTATTCTTTCTATTCACAACAATTTTCAAAGCCGTTTTATCAAACTCACTATTCGTGGAAGCTATACCGCTCGGGTCATTCACCATAACCTTCACTTCAAAATCATTCAGGTTTTTGGCATTAAACGCTTCCTGAATCTTCTTCGTCAGAATAGCAGCTATTTCTTCTCCACCATAAGTACCCTCGGGAATCGTCACTTTGATCGGCGACCAGTCCTGATCCGGTGTACCTGGCAGCGGACTGTACGTTGCAACCGACTTATAATAAGCAAAATCGAAAATAAACTCATCATTTGCATTGGAAATAATATCAATAGGCTGCTGCGTCAAATCCTTACGCCCTATAATAAAGGACGGTGTATAACTATAACTTCCCTTGTTGGTTTCAGAAGGGTTTCCTGCTATCTTCGAAATTAATACACTGTCATAGAAGCTGCCTGAAGCCTCCATTTTGCCTTCAGATGTAAAAAAACGCAGCTTATTATCATTTGTAACGCTTACTGTGACCTTGCCCTTCAGCGCAGTATTGTCGATTGCATTCTGTACTGCATTCTTTAGCGCTTCTCTAGAGGTATAGGAAGCCTGCGCAATATTGATTGTGGTCTCTCCGCTTTCGAGCTTTAAAGTCAGTGTGTTATTGCTGCCATTAATTGTTATGTTTTCGGCAATTGCACTGTAAGTCGTTAAAGTTGCGCTCGCACCGTATCCCTGCTGTGAACTATGTGTATACGTTTGCTCATACGTTCCGGCGATATCATTCCACGCACTGTTGGAATCATTAACATTGGACGAAACCCAATATTGCGTATACTTAGGAAAATCTTTGGGCATCTCGGACTCAAACTTCAAGCGCCCGTTTTCATATACTGCCGTTATGTTCCGAAGACCTTCAGGATTACCCGGAACATGAAGTTTTTTGTTTATTTCACCAACTAGTTCGTCTATAGTATACGTTTTGGCATCTAAACTTATTTCGCCGTTTCCACGGCTCGTTGTAAACGAAATTTTATTATGACTGCCCTTGATTGTAATCTGCTGGTTTTGAAGCCTGACAGAATAATAAGGCTCGCTTGTTACCTTGGTTTCACTTGTGCCCTGCTGGACATTCTCTATGTATCCGTACTGGGATGACGGGTTTAAAGAATTCGTATAGGTCTGCTTTCTCGTAAAAAGCAGGTTATATATAGCCTCCTGATTGCTGGAACTTATATCAATTTTCTTAATATCATCAGACTGTGCCGCTATTTGAATTCTATTGGAAGAATTCTGGAACTTTATTTTATCCTTTAAATTTGAATATTTACCTTCCAGCCTCGTATTTAACGCATTAACGAGTTCATCGAGCCCTGAATAAGTTGTTTTCAAGCCATCAAGCGTATATGATGTCCCATCAACGCTAAAAGTCAAAGAACTCTGAGGAAGGCTGATACTACTGGTAAGATATGCCGCACCGATAAGGTATGCCTTTTGTTTACCACTGCTTGAAGAATTCGGATAATAATTAGTATCACGAAACAGGGTATCATATGTATCCTTGTATACTGACTGTGATGTCTTATCAAACTCAAGCGTACTCTTCGTTCCCGTCAGTGTATTTCTTAATATCAAATACTCCCTGTATGGATACACACTGGTATTTGTACCGGTACTGGCAGTAATCTCTTTATCAATTCCCTTGTCTTTAAACAGACCATTCAATTTGGAGGCAAGCTCTGCGATTGTATACTTACCTGCAGGTATTTTGATATCCGTATAGCCGGCAGCTCCATTTATTTTAAATCGCAGCGTATCATTTGCACCGGCTGTAATGTTTATTTTAGCTGTAGCGGAAGAATAATATGCACTTCCTGATATGCCGGCAGTTCCGCCGGTAGAAATACCATATTGCAAATTGTCATAAAATGCAGAAGAATACTTTTCCGTATACGATTCCCAGCGGAACATATTTCCTTTTAATCCAGTGATGCTGACGCCCCTGCCACCTGTAAGCTGAATATTCGCGTCCCCGTACTCTTCCGCCTTCACGCCTGCCGCCTCAGGATGCTTCGCCAATTCTTCATTGATCTTCCTGATCATTTCTTCACGCGTATAGTTACCGGGCGGGATTGTCATTGAAATCTCCTTCGCCACACCCTCAACATAGAATCCCAGCGTATCATTATATCCGCTGTAAATCTGTAACGGGAATTCACCCGTCCCGATCAAATCACCCGTAGTGTTTCCACTATAAAGATCATAGAGCAAATATGCGAGAGAACCTTCTACGGAATCAATCATCGCGGGCAAATCGGTGGGATTCTCAAAATTCAAATTACAGTATCCCCTGTCTGTATACTCAAACACAAAACCCGGATTTGCCGGCCTCATACTCTCTAAAGCATCATCAATCTCATCCACCAGTTCCTGTGTGGTATACACTCCCGGCGGTACTGTAATGGAATACTCATTGGGAACATATTCGTCCGGCAAATTGATTGTCAGATCATTTGAAATACCCGAAACCGTATGAAGCTGATCGTCCTCCCACTTTCTATTTCCTAAGAGCTGATAGTAGGATGGTTCATGCTCGTCGAACACTTTCCGCCCGTTAAATTCCGTTTCGGTATTGATCCGGTCAATCTCCGTCCGCAGCTGGTCAAATTCAGCATTTAATGCAGCGCGGTCCGCCTCTGTCAGCGTACCATTGAGCGATTTTAACGCTAATTCATTCATGCGCTGCAAAATATCATGTCCTTCATTCATTGCCCCGTCAGCGACCTGCACATAGGAGATGCCGTCCTTGGCATTGGCAGTCCCCTGCATAAGTCCGCGAACCTGTCTGCGCATCTTCTCGGAAATAGACAGACCCGCCGCGTCATCGGCCGCCCTGTTGATCCGGTATCCGGAAGAGAGTTTCTCAGTTGTCTTCGCGTTTTTATCCGTAGTTGCCTTTAACTGTCGGTTTGCGTTCTGTGCGAGCAGATTATGCTGTACATATAACATATATGCCTCCTGTTATCAACTGCTATGTCATCTGTATCAGAATATTATTCTAAATCTTTAGTATTATTACATATATTATACATGATAACAACTGCTACAGGCAACCAATAATAATACATTATTTCGTTATTTTACAAAAAAATGCCATGTACTCCCGCTGCTTCCCCGTCCTGTTATCTCTCTTAGAAAGAAAGCCGTAGCCGTATTTACATAAAAAGACTGGTACACCCTGTTCATATTCATTTTCTCCAGGGCATCCCAGTCTATTTTATATTCTATATGCTAGAACACAAACACCGCTGCCGTATACGGCGGCAGGTCAAACGTAATATTGTAATCCTTATAGTTGCACACGCCCTTGACCGCGTTAAGCTCTGCCGGAATCTCGTGTCCGTTTCCGCCGAAGCGCTTGTCATCACTGTTGAGCAGCAGTTTGTATTTCTTTTTCTTCGGCACACCCAGCATGTAGTTCTCCCACATCATAGGCGTCATATTGATCACAAACATGATATTGTTCTTACCGGTCTCGTCCTTCCTGAAGAAACTGTACACGCTGCGGTCCGCATCATCTGCATTCAGCCATTCAAAGCCTTTCCAGTCATTGTCAATGGAATAGAGCGCCGGATACTTGCGGTACAGATTGAGCAGTTCTTTCATGTACTCATGCACACCCCTGTTCTGCTCTTCACCAAGCAGATACCAGTCCAGTTCTCTCTCTTCACTCCACTCTCTCTCCTGCCCGAAGTCCTGTCCCATGAAGAGGAGCTTCTTGCCGGAATGTCCGAACATATAGGTATATCCGAGACGCAGATTCGCATACTTATCCACCGGGTAGCCGGGCATCTTATTGACCATGGAGCATTTCAGATGCACCACTTCATCATGCGATAACGGCAGGATATAATTCTCACTGTGATTGTAAGTCATCGCAAATGTCATGGCGTAGTGATTGTTCTTGCGGAAATACGGGTCCAGTTTCATGTATTCACAGAAATCATGCATCCAGCCCATATTCCATTTCAGGCTGAAGCCCAGACCGTCATCTTCCACTTTGCCGGTCACCTTCGGCCACGCGGTCGATTCCTCTGCAATCGTGAGAAATCCGGGATACGTACCCAGTACCACGGAATTTAAATGTTTGAAGAATTCGATCGCTTCCAGATTCTGATTACCGCCATACTTATTGGCAACCCATTGTCCATCCTGTTTACCATAATCCAGATACAGCATCGAGGCCACCGCATCCACACGGATGCCGTCGATATGATACTCTTTGATCCAGAAAAGCGCATTGGCAATCAGGAAATTCTTAACTTCATTCTTGCCGTAGTTAAAAATCTTCGTACCCCAGTCCGGATGTTCGCCGATCCTCGGATCCGGATGCTCGAAGATACACTGTCCGTCGAAGCAGCCGAGTCCGTGAGCGTCTCTGGCAAAATGTGCCGGAACCCAGTCAAGGATCACGCCGATCTTATGGCGGTGCAGCGTATTGACCAGATACATGAAATCATCAGGCGTACCGTGTCTGGACGTCGGTGCGTAATAACCCGTCACCTGATATCCCCAGGAACCGTCAAACGGATATTCCGCAATCCCCATCAGTTCTATGTGGGTATACTTCATCTCCTTCAGATATTCCACGATCCTGTCTGCAAATTCTCTGTAATTATAGAAACCGTCCGGCGTGCCGTTGGGGTGTTTCATCCAGGAACCGATATGGCACTCATAGATTGCAACCGGCTCTTTATTATAATCTTTGCCGTTTCTGTCCGTCATCCACGTACTGTCTGTCCACTTGAATTTACTGATATCATACGTTTTAGATGCATTACCCGGGCGCATCTCCGCATAGTTGGCAAACGGATCAGCCTTATACAGCTTCTCTCCCGCCGGCGTATGGATCAGGAACTTATACAGCTCGTTCTCACCCACTTCAGGAATAAACAGCGTATAAATCCCGGAAGGTCCGATTTTTTCCATCAGATGCTTCTCTTCATTCCAGTCATTAAACGTGCCGATCACATGTACACATGCCGCATTCGGCGCCCAAACCCCAAAAAACATGCCTTTTACGCCATTTTCCACAGAAGGGTGCGCCCCCAGCTTCTTATAGATATCATAGTGTGAACCCTGTCCGAATAGATACTGGTCAGCTTCCGAAATAAATACCTGACTCTCCACCGCTTTCTGCGCTGTTGTCTCCTTTTTTACCGCTGTCTCTTTTTTCTCTTTTTTTGCCGCCATACTCTCTGCCCCCATAACCTTTATTTTAATAATGCATGAAGTCCTTCTCACGCAGTATGATCATATCTTCATCGTCATATCGCTTCGCCAGCAGGATATCCATAAAGTGCTTCGGCGTCTTTCTGTTCGCATAACCGATCGCTTCATCGACAAGCTCTCTGACCTCAGCCATACTTACCTCATGATCGCTCGTCTGTCTGTCGGCTATTCTCGTATGAAGCGCCAGAATACCAAATTCATCAATGGAATATTCCATTTCTTCCGCATATTGTTTCGCATAGGCCACAAGAGATTCATCATCCAGCGGCTCAATGTCCACACGCAGATTAAAATTATTATGCAGTACGGTATTATTATCAAAGAGCCGGTTCATATTCTGCTTCCTGTCAACCATGAGAAGCAAAAGCCCCATATTATCCCGCTCTAATACCTTGACCATCTTCATAACGGTAGCCTGTTTCAAGCGTGACGCCTTCTCTATGATCAGCGCCCCGTTGTCCAATCTGGCAAATGTCTCCGCTACATCCTTCTTATTCAAAACATTCGCTGATATCTTAGCCACCTTGCCGGAAAAATTGTTGTCACTGCTCTGCATCTCCTTGATCAGCGCTTTCGCAAGCGTCAACGCGACAGCCTCCTCCTCGCCGGTAATCACAACATTACCCGTGCAGGAAGCAAGACTCATATTATCCAGCACATGTACCAGCTGCCTCCTGGACTTGCGATGATGTATGAACTGCCCGAAGAGTTCTGTCTCCTCCTCTGTCAGTTCACGATCCTGCCTGATCTCCTGTCCAGCCTCATGCTGACCGCGTACCGTATCTGCCTGATCTTCCGGCTCTTCTGCGGTCTGCGTGCCTTCCTCCGGAATTTGTTCCTCAGCATCCGCAACTGCCGGCTCTTCGATCTCTTCCGCTTCACTCTCCTGCAGATCTTCATCCGTATCCTGCAGCGCCTTTTCTATGATCCTCTCCATCTCCGGCGTAAGCTGTCTGGGCGCCGGTTCCTGCTCCACATTGCCCTCCGGAAGAACCACCTTCTTAATTGCCGGTTTCCTGTGCGAATCTTTCATGATCGCCGCCACAAATGCCCTCTCCAGTTCCTCCAGAAGACCATTCTTCGTGGCTTCGTCAAAATCCGCAAAAATATTACCGGTATGCGCCAGAATCCGCTGCCGGACTTCTTCCATCTGCTTCTGCTTCGTGGTTTTCTTCATCTCTTCCCACTCGGCCATAATATCTTCTATGCTGAGCTGTCCGGTGATCTGCTTTTCCACCCGCTCTGCCTCCGGCACCACCAGACTGATCTGTCCGTCATATTCCTGCGACAAGAGATTATCATATTTCGACGGCTTCATCATCTGTTCCAGAATCTGCTGCGCATCAAAAGCCGCCGTATCTTCTCTGGCGATCTGCGCACTGATCTCCCGCAGATCGTCCGTATCCAAAGACAGTTTCTTCGGCCTCTCCTGCGTCGTATTCTCTATAGCCGGTGCCTCCTGAACCGGCGTCTCTTTCGCCGGAAAAGCTATGACCGGAGTTTCCTGCAACTGTTCCTCGATCTCCTGTGCAGGCATTTCCTCTGTCTCTTCCAGCAGAGGCGCTATCAGCGTCTTCGCAATCGCATCGTCCGCGCTATCCGCCTCCCCGTCAGGCTCCGGTGCCTCCATTTCTCCCGCCGCCTCCGAATCCTCTGTATGATCCGCTGTCTGTGCGGGCTCAATGTCCTCTGCGGCCGTTATATAATTCTCGTCTTCCTCAAACTCTGCAAGACCCTCGTCTTCCATATTCTCTGCAGACTCCGCAAACTCCTCGTCCACGTCATCTTCCATATCTTCATCGAAGTCCGCATCATCAATGTCGTCCGTCCCGTACACCGTCTCAGAAGAGAATCCATTATCTGAAGGCTGCACGCCCGGTCCCGCCGACACTCCGCTGTCATCAAGAATCTCCTTCATACT
>ERZ777011.1649-NODE-1649-length-22070-cov-18.443879_pt1 | contig 22070 bp, 15 predicted proteins | sample MGYA00374964_ERZ777011 | MGnify/ENA primary metagenome ERZ777011 (study PRJEB29310, sample SAMD00008975) | mouse gut metagenome | study: EMG produced TPA metagenomics assembly of the Metagenome analysis of fecal microbiota from mouse which was promoted... | reverse complement strand
GCTTCCGACCTCTGACCGCTCACTCAACATTGCACGTTTCGTTTTACCGCCCATAACAGGCCTCAGATGCCTATAAGCGTTGTTGCGCGGGCTATAAATAATCAAGCCATGCACGTTTTGTTATATCAAAAGCGTCAAAAATAGAAGCCTCAGGGGGTCTGCGACAATTGTGTGCGCAAATCAGACGGGGTCATGCCGAATGTGTCGCGGAAACATTTTGTGAAATAGGCCGGTGTTGAGAAGCCAGTCTCATAGGCAATCTCACTAATCGATTTTTCAGTGGTGGTCAACAATGAACGGGCCTGTTGAAGGCGTAGGTTCCGCAAAAGCTCAACTGGTGAATAATTGGTGAGCGCTTTAATCTTACGGTAGAACTGCGACCGGCCCAGCCCCATCTGGCCGGCAAGTGAGTCAACACTCAGCTCAGGATTCGACAATTCCTTTTTTACAATCGTAAGAAACCGGTTATAGAACTCACTGTCGATATCAGCTCCGGCAGATGAGCCGGGCGACGGTGCTATCGCCAACGCCATATCGGCAGAAGCCGCCTTATCAGCTGCCACGGCCTTCAGAACACTTTTATATTGCCATATATTATCAATCCTGCGGCGGTTGGCTATCAAACTTCCGCACCGGGCAAGCAACACATCATGGGAAAACGGCTTAGACAGGTAACCGTCAGCCCCGCTGACATATCCCTCTATTCTCTGTTCATCCATTGCACAGGCTGTCAGCATTAAAAGGGGGATATGGGAGGTTGATATTTCACCCTTTATTATGCGACAGCATTCCATACCGTCCATTTCCGGCATCATAACATCGCAGATTATAAGATCCGGCACGAATTTCGATGCCATTCTCACCCCTTCCCTTCCATTGGCCGCACGTATCACCCGGTAGTCATCTTTGAGCAACTCTGTGATAAACAAACGCATATCCGCGCTGTCATCAATAACCAACACCAACGGGCGACTGTCTGATTTATCCACCAAAACCGTTGACTCGTCAACGCATTGCGTTGACGAGTCTCCCATATGGGAGACCATGGCAAGGCCTTCAATCGCCGACAACTCAGTGGCAATATCCTCTGAAGATATCATAGGTTCTGCTCCTGACACCTCTTCCGACACATGCCTTACAGGAATCTCGACGGTGAATACAGAACCTTTGCCTTGTGTGCTTCTTATTTCTATACGGCCGCCATGCATCTCAACCAGCGACCTCGAAAGCCACAAACCTATGCCCGATCCATTCGGGCGTATCTTCTCAACCTGATAGAAATTGTCAAACACACGATCAATCTCATCTGAAGAAATTCCGATTCCGGTATCTGCCACTGAAAATTGCAACATTCCGGCAGCGCATTCAGCCGAAAATGAAATGGTTCCATTATCAGGTGTGTATTTAAACGCGTTTGCAAGCAGATTAAACACTACCCTTTCGACTTTTTCTATATCAACCCCCAATCTAAAATCATCTTTGTCAGAGAAAACGACATTGAATTTAATATGACGTTTCATGGCCAAAGGCTTGAACGACTGTAGCCATTCCGATGCAATCTGCCTGAAATCCACTTCCCGTGGCGACAGTTCCAACCTCCCGCTATCATATTTGCGGAAATCAAGCACCTGATTGATTAATCTCATCAGGATTCTGACATTTTTATTTGCCAACTGCATCAAGGTGTGTTGCTGGGGTGTGAGATTCGATGCCGAGGCCAACTGCGCAACGGGTTCTGATATCAAAGTCAGAGGTGTGCGCAAGTCATGCGATACATTGGTGAAAAATGCCAGTTTCGACTGTGTTGCAGTGGCAAGCTGCTCATTGAGCTTTTCCTGCTTGTCGCGTTCCTCCTCGAGCAATCTGTTTTTTTCCTCCAGCACAACGCGGTGACGCCGGTTGCTCCAGAATGTGCGCAACAGCATGAACACCATAAAAAACATCAGCATCAGAATAACCAATGTTGCATAAAACAAGGTTGTCTGCGAAGAGTGTTGCTGCCAATACCGGTCAACCTGCGTTTTCAGCATATGCATTTTAGCGGTTTCCTCACTAAGTGATGCATTCTGCAACAACAAGATGTCGGCATTCGTCAAGTCAACAGCAGATGCCAGCGGAAGCATCTCATCTTTCGGATAAGGCTTCCCTTCAAGAATATCGAGTGCACGGCGGATTAGCCTATGCCCCTCGGTCGGATATAAAAACGTGGCGTCGATAACACTGTCGGCCACAGCTTTTATCCCGATTTCCGGGGCAGCATCAATACCTATTATTTTAATGTCACCACGACCAAGCCTATTTGCCGCTATAGACGCCCCTATTGCCATGCGGTCATTGTGGGCATATATGATATTGGTCTGAGGATAGAGCTGTAACAATGAATCCACCAATGGAACGGCATCTTCCTGGTTCCAACGGGCACAACCTGATGCCAGCATATTGAGACGTGGCAGACTGTCAACAACCGTTTTAAATCCTTCGTGACGTTCCGCAGCAGGAGACGAGCCTTCCAGGCCTTTGATTTCTATGATATTTCCCTCCCCTTCAACAAGATTGGCCGCATACAAGCCGGCAGAATGGCCTAACCCCACATTATCCACACCGATACGCGCCGTATAGGTGTCGCCTTCAATATCCCTGTCGAAGATAACCACCGGAATGCCGCTCTTATATATCTCCGCAACAACAGGCGTCAGCGACTTTTCTTCATTAGGCGCCACAATTATTATATCAAAACCATTATCCACAAAATAACGCAAATCGGCAATCTGCCGGTGGCTGTCATCATTGGCCGACCTGATTTCCACCTCGACATCGCTGTGGAACATCATCTCCCGCTCTATCTCTTCATTCATTTTCGAGCGCCAGTCGTCGCTGCTGCATTGCGACACACCGATGCGATAGGTCTTTTTCTGGCCACAACCCGGCAACATACAAAGCGATAAGAAGACCAATAATATTTTTAAAACTATTTTCATGATATTACAACCTCAAAATTGACACATGTCAAGCGCCGGTTCAAATTCATACCAGCTTGGTGACCGGCGGTGTAAAGTTACCGATTTTATCATAAAAAATCCGCTTTCAATAGCAAAAATAGGTCGATGCAACATCTGTTATACCCTATGCTCCGATAATTATATCGGAAGGCCGGCTTTTTATATTAGCTTTGCGACAGAAAATTTCCAATAGCATGAAAAATATATTTAACAGAAACATTTTAGCCATTATGATGGCTTCGTCAGCAGCAATAAGCTCTAACGCAGCATCTGAAGGCGTTAAGATTGAGCATCTGGGTGTAAACAACACCCTTGTCAGGGTAGAATCAGATGGAAAATATCTGATGATGCCTGTGCAGGAATCAAATGATGATGCCACAGTCAATGTAGTGGTCGACGGGAATCTGGAACGTACGATTTTCGTACGCCTTGCAAAAAGCAAAGTCGACTATACCGTGCCTTTCGACCTGACACCCTATAAAGGTCACGATGTTATTCTCAACATTGTGACCTCGCAAAGTCGCTCTTCTGTGCGTGATGCCCAAGATGATGCATGCTGGGGCAATTTCAGCGTAGCCGACTCGTTCAATACTGATAACCGGGAAAAATATCGTCCGGCTTTCCATCATGCCCCAAAATACGGATGGATGAACGATCCCAACGGCATGGTATATAAAGACGGCGTATGGCATCTGTATTACCAATGGAATCCCTATGGCTCAAAATGGCAGAACATGACATGGGGACATGCAACATCAACCGACCTGATTAATTGGAAGCAGATGCCGGCAGCCATCGAACCAAACGGCCTCGGAGCCGTGTTCAGCGGAAGCTGTGCCCTCGACCCCCGGAACACTTCAGGATTCGGCAGCAATTCCATTGTGGCTTTATACACTTCGGCTGCCACAAGCCAGGTGCAAAGCCTCGCCCACAGCACCGACAATGGAAAAACATTTGAAATATATCCCGGGAACCCCATTATAACCCTTGACAGTGAAGCCCGCGACCCGAACATATTCTGGAATCACCACACCGGAGAATGGAATATGATGTTGGCACATGCCCTCGAACACGAGATGCTTGTGTTTGCATCTGAAAACCTCAAAGAATGGAATCTACGCAGCTCTTTCGGGAAAGGGTTTGGTGCACAAGGTGGTGTTTGGGAATGTCCGGACCTTTTTGAACTGACAGTTGAAGGCACCGGTGAAAAGAAATGGATGCTCATATGCAACCTTAATCCTGGCGGACCTTTCGGAGGAAGCGCAGCACAATACTTTATCGGGGATTTCGATGGCACAACGTTCACTCCGGATACCGATGCCGACGGCAAAGTGCCGACAAAATGGATGGACTTCGGCAAAGACCATTATGCAACCGTAAGCTGGAGCGACGCGCCCCACAACAGGCGCACCGTAATCGGATGGATGAGCAACTGGCAATATGCCGCAGAAGTGCCCACCATGCAATTCAGGAGCGCAAACACACTACCACGAGATATAACCCTTTTCCGTGCCGCTGACGGACAAATCTACGTTAAAACCCTTCCTGCTGCCGAGATAGAGGCTCTCAGGAAGAAAAGCATCCACTCATCCAAATCTTTCAGCGTAAATAAAAATGCCAGACAAATCGCTCTGCCATCTGCCAACAACGGCATTTGTGAAATCATCTTGAATATCGATGCGAAAAAAGCCGGTAACGTCACTTTGGAGCTGGGAAACAAACTGGGAAACAAAGTGACAATGGTCTTCAATCCGGAGGAATCAACCATATCTTTCGACCGGCGCGAAAGCGGTATTGTGGACTTCAGCCAGGATTTCCCGGCTGTCACCGTAGCTCCTACTTTCTCAGATAAGAATAAACTTAGTCTTCGTTTATTTATCGACCGGTCGAGCATAGAACTGTTCGATACCGACGGCAAATTTGTAATGACCAACCTCGTATTCCCTCAAGAACCATATACAACCCTGTCGGTAAAATCCGACAACAAAGCTCAAATTTCAGGCTTACAGATTTTCCCTCTTAACCCAGCCTCATTATAAACTATTCCTATAAGTAAGTTGTAAAAATTATTTTCCAATCATAACCCTCAACATGGAAACATCCAAAACAATATCCACAGGCAAACACAGCACAATCATGCAGCTTGTGCCTGTTATGCTTTGCTTTTTCGCCATGGGGTTTGTCGACCTCGTGGGCACAGCCTCCAACTACGTGCAGAAAGACCTCGGGCTGACCAATGCCCAGGCCAACCTGTTCCCTTCGCTTGTATTTTTCTGGTTCCTCATATTTTCGGTTCCGACCGGCATGATGATGAACCGAATCGGACGTAAACGCACTGTGCTGGTTTCATTGGTCATAACCGCGCTGTCGCTGATTGTGCCTATGTTCGGCGATTCATATATCATCATGCTTGCATCATTCTCACTTCTCGGCATCGGCAATGCTTTGATGCAGACATCACTGAATCCGCTTGTGTCAAATCTCATAAGCAGCGACAAATTAGCGTCCACACTAACATTCGGTCAATTCGTAAAAGCTATAGCTTCTTTCCTCGCACCAATCATCGCGGCATGGGGAGCAACAACCGCTATTCCTACATTCGGACTGGGATGGCGTGCGCTTTTCCTAATCTATGCAACCGTAAGCCTGTTGTCTATCGCAATGCTTGCAGCTACCCCTATCGAGGAAGAACGCCCCGACAAAGCCTCAGGTATAAAAGAATGCGTTAAACTGCTGGGTAAGCCATTCATACTTCTCTGCTTCGTGGGAATAATGTGCCATGTAGGCATTGATGTAGGCACAAACACCACCGCCCCTAAAATCATCACAGAGCGCTTGTCACTTCCTATTGAGGAAGCCGGATTCGCCACAAGCATATATTTCATTTTCCGCACAGCCGGATGCTTCCTCGGAGCATTCATCCTCCGCAAAATGTCTGCAAAACTGTTCCTTGGCATCAGCGTTGTGATGATGCTCGCCGGTATGGTGATATTATTTGCTGCTGACACCCTATCTGCAATCTATATGGGCATTGCCTTTGTAGGTTTTGGAAACTCCAACGTTTTTTCGGTGATTTTTTCCGAGGCACTTGTATCGGCGCCAAACGAAAAAAATGAAGTATCAGGCCTTATGATTATGGGTCTTTTCGGCGGAACGATCTTTCCCCTGGCCATGGGCTATGCATCTGATGCTGTAGGTCAATGGGGTGCAGTCGCAGTTATGACCGTCGGGGTGGCATATCTGCTCTACTACACTTTCACCATCAAAAAAAGAGCATGACATGAATCCTACAATCTAACAAAACCAACAATAAAATTCAAAATATATCATGAACAACGATGTAGTAGTCGGAATGGGAGAAGCCTTATGGGACGTTCTTCCCGAAGGGAAAAAAATAGGGGGGGCACCTGCGAATTTTGCTTATCACGTCAGCCAGTTCGGACTTCCAAGCTGCGTGGTCAGTGCAATAGGAGATGACAAGCTGGGAGCTGAAATTCTTGAGAATTTCGATGAAAAAAAACTGACCCGCCTGATTGAAACAGTGCCATATCCCACCGGAACCGTTCAGGTTGAGATTGACCAGGCTGGTATCCCCCAATATGAAATCAAGGAGAATGTGGCATGGGATAACATTCCATACACCGCACGCCTTGAAACCCTTGCATCCCGCACGAAAGCCATCTGTTTCGGGTCACTCGCACAGAGAAGCGTGGTGTCGCGCACAACAATCAACCGATTCCTCGACGCAATGCCCGAAGGTGACGACCGTCTGGTTGTGTTTGACGTGAATCTCCGCCAGGGATTCTATAACAAAGAAATCCTATGCAATTCCATGAAGCGCTGCAATATCCTAAAAATCAATGATGAGGAATTAGTAACCGTAAGCCGCATGTTTGGTTATCCGGGCATTGATCTTCAAGATAAGTGCTGGATTCTACTCGGAAAATATAACCTCAAGATGCTCATTCTCACATGCGGCATCAACGGAAGTTATGTTTTCACCCCGGGAAATGTGTCATTCCAACCAACACCGAAGGTCGAGGTTGCCGATACCGTAGGAGCCGGCGACTCTTTCACGGCCGCCTTCATTTCAAGCATCCTCAAAGGCCAACCTGTGGCGGAAGCCCACCGCAAAGCTGTTGAGACCTCTGCATTCGTGTGCACATGCCAAGGCGCGATGCCCACACTTCCCGACAGCCTCATAAACTAAACGCAAACACCAGACAACAACATCATAGCCGGATTTTGGTACAAATCCCCCTCTCCATAGTCTGTCAAGTCACGGATGTTATTGCAAACAAGGCGTTGGTCTCTTCAATTGCGACCAACGCCTTGTTTGCATCCGGATATAGAGGATGTGTCAGTCATACTAATGCAATACAACGCATTATGCCTGGAATATAAGATTCCGCAAGAAGGCCATCATGGCTCTGCAATATGGCTGCTTAAATCAATCTGCTATGATTCAACCGTTTCTTCATCCCCGGAAGATAACTGTCGCAAACGCTCCCCTTTTGAGGTCTTTGCTCCGAGATTAACGATTTTACGGGCGGTCACAAGAACATTACCATTCCCTTCACACAGGCGTTTACGTGCACGTGCATAGGCTGTCTCAGCAGATGAAAGGGATTTCTCTATGTCATCAAGATCTGTCATGAAGTTGACAACCTTGTCAATCATTGTGCCGCTTAGACGGGCTATTTCCTGCACATTACGGTTCACCGCATCCTGCTTCCACAACTGTTCGAGCATTTTCAGAACTGAAATCAGATGCGTGGGAGAAGTCAACAAGACCCGTTTGTTATACGCCTCCTGCCATATGGCCGGTTCAAGATTCATGGTGGCAAGATATGCGCCCTCATTGGGGATAAACATCATCACGAAATCAAGACGTTTCTCTCCAACAAGATCCTGATAGCGCTTTTGGGCAAGTTCATCAATATGACGGCGCACAGACAATATATGCCGACGGGCGCTATCAGCAGTCATAGCAGCATTCTCCGAAGCATTAACATAGTCAATATACGCACTGAGGGATACCTTCGAGTCAATCACGACACACCTGTCATCAGGATAGAACACAACCACATCGGGGCGCAATCCTTGGCCATTATCACCAACCAGTCGTGTCCCGTCGGTATTAGTGGCCATCTGGGTCCGGAAATGCACCCCCTTGCGCAATCCTGACACTTCAAGAAGACGCTCAAGAATCATTTCTCCCCAATCGCCCTGCACTTTTGAATCGCCTTTGAGAGCCCTGGTCAAATCCTGAGCCTCTTTCCCTATGGTGCGGTTCAGCTCCATGAGATTGCGTATTTCATTACGGAGAGAAAAACGCTCTTTAGCCTCATCGGAATAAGCATCATTGACGGCCTTGCGGAAACCCTCGATATCAGCTTTCAAAGGAGTGAGAATCTCCTGGATACGCAGCTCTGATGAGTGTTTGAAATGGGTTGCCTGCGCTGTGAAGATTTCATTAGCAAGATTTCGGAAACGGTCGGTAGCAGCCTGTTCAACCTTCTCACGCTCGTTTTCAGCGCGCAATGCCTGCTCCCTGAGCGAAACGAGCGAAGCATTCAAAGCCGCGGATTCGGCTTTGAGTGTAGAAGCCTCAACCCGCAGGGAATCTGCCGTGGCACGCTCCTTCTCAAGCCTCGCGCGGAGGTCTTCCATCGCGGCATCGCAACGGCGCTGTTGCACTATCAACAGAATAAACAACACCAGCGCCACAATGCCGAGTATGGCTATGGCAACAATCATATGTGGTTTATCAGGAACGGGGATGAACAATAACCTGCAATGCGTTATAAGCACGTTCTGCTTTCGCACGGGCGGCAGCTACCGTTTCATCAGTGGCAAGAATCACAGCCATGCGGCGATGCCCTTTGATTTCAGGTTTCCCGAATATACGCATCTGCACCCCCGGTTCACGCAGAACATTTTCAAGATTGTCAAACTCTATGCAATTAGTATCCCCTTCTACTACAACAGCTCTTGAAGCAGAAGCACCGAGGAAATGGATTGAGGGTACGGGTAACCCAAGCAATGCACGTGCATGTAGGGCGAATTCACTCAAATCCTGAGAAATCATTGTAACCATGCCGGTGTCGTGCGGACGGGGTGACACCTCACTGAATATCACATGGTCATCTTTCACGAATAACTCTACCCCGAAAATGCCATATCCCCCCAATGCATCGGTGACTTTACGGGCTATTTCCTGAGCCTGTTTCAAAGCGGCAGAATGCATCGGTTGCGGCTGCCATGACTGCCGGTAGTCACCATTGACCTGTATGTGGCCTATCGGCTCACAGAATGTTGTTCCGGAACAGGAGCGCACAGTCAGCAAAGTTATCTCATAATCAAAATCAACAAAGCCTTCCACGATAACACGACCGGCTCCGGCCCTTCCTCCCTCCTGAGCCTCTTTCCATGCAGCTTCAACATCTTCAGGTGTTCGGACTGTGCTTTGCCCATGACCGGAAGAACTCATGATAGGCTTCACCACACACGGGATGCCAATCTCTTCAATCGCCGCTATATATTCATCGTGGGTTGATGCGAATCGATATGGCGATGTGGGTATGCCAAGCTCCTCTGCAGCCAGACGGCGAATCCCCTCACGGTTCATAGTCAGCCATGCCGCCCTGGCTGTAGGAGTTATATGATAGCCCTCTTCCTCCAATTTCAAAAGCTCAGGAGTAGCGATAGCTTCCACCTCAGGAATGATGTGATCGGGGTGTTCAAGCTCAATAACCCGGCGAAGTTCCTTCGGGTCGAGCATATTGAACACATGGCTGCGGTGAGCCACCTGCATGGCGGGGGCGTTAGCATAACGGTCACACGCCACAACCTCAATTCCATAACGTTGAAGTTCCAAAGCCACTTCTTTTCCAAGTTCGCCACTCCCCAGAAGAAGCGCTTTGCGACCAACCGGGGTCATTACCGAGCCAATTTTTGCCATAGTCAATAGGGTATTTCTACTATATGTGATTGATTCCTTTTTTACACTACAAAGTTAGAATTTTTTCACGATATCCGCAACATGCCCCTATCCACCACACCAATATCCCAACCACATGCCGACAGGCAAAACAAATACCAGAACACAATTGTTAAATAATCAAAACGATTCAAAAGCAACCAATGGCAGTCAACCTCTGTATCGGCAGCAGCATCGACCGGGCAACCAGAAGGTTGCTCACAATGCTCCACTGGCTTGTGCTTATTTCTTCAGGCGCACTGGTAGGATGGATAACCCGCGACACCCTTGAAGGCACAGTGTTTCTACAAAGCCGTCATTACATGACCTTTCAATTGTGGGTTTGCCTGTTTTTTCAAATCGACATAATCGTTGAATGGATTGTTGCCCCGAAAAAACGGGCATATATTTGGCGTCATATATTTTTCATTCTTGTGAGCATCCCCTATCTAAACATTATAGAGATGGCAGGGATCCACCCCTCTCCTACCGCACTTTATTTCCTCTGCTTTTTGCCCATGATAAGGGCGGCTTTCGTGCTGGCCATGATTACAGGCGCACTGACACAAAGCCGGGCCATGAGCACATTCTATGTCTATCTGATATGGGTGATAGTGTCTTTATTCTTCGCATCACTCATGTTTTTTGAGGGGGAGCATTATATAAATCCTCAAGTCGACACATTCTGGACTGCTCTGTGGTGGGCATGTATGTCTATGTCAACCGCCGGATGCAACATAACTCCGGTAACAACCACAGGCACCGTTCTCGAAGTGTTCCTATCTGCCGAAGGGATGATGCTCATTCCTGTCTTTACAGTCTATATAACCAAAGCTGTACTTGGGTCTGCAAAAACGTCATAAACAATCAAACAACCCAGAATAATTATAACAAAAGGCGCCGCACATAAGCAACGCCTTTCAGAAACCTTTATAATAAATAAGGTGCAAACAAGGCGTTGGCCAAATTGACACAACGCCTTGTCTTTTACATAATGATCACTTTGTTTTCATTAACAATATAAAAGCCTGCTGCCAGGCCGGAGATCACATTGCGTCCGGCCACGACTTCTATATTGCGCACAAACCGCCCGTCAAGAGTATAAATCGGGTAGGACGCATCCGCAGAAGCATCAACTACAAGGTCACTGCCTTCTCCTCGGATATACAACTCGGCGCCATCCTCGTCAACACCCTCAATCCCGGATACGACGTCTAACGACACAATTCTCGAAAACAACGATTCCGTATCCTTGTATGACGTTGCCTTGACCCTGTAATCCACTTTTCCGGTATTGTTGAACAAATCGATAAAAGTGACTGTAGAGCCGGCTTTATAATCCTTTCCAAACTCTTTGGTTGCAACCTCTACCCAATGCCCATTATTGAGACGGCGCTGAATAGTATAGAATTTACCGGTTTCCCCGTTATGGTCATAGAAAGTCAGGATATTGCGTTCCCCCTGCCTGATTACCTGAGGAAGAGGAGGCGCGATTTTCCATACATGGGGATATTCCCTGGAACGTGTAAAGAACGGACGCGACTGGAACTCTGCAAAAACCTTCCCTGCCGGAGTGAGCTTGCCTCCAATCTCTATACTGCGGGCATCTTCCACCCAATTATAAAACGAATGACGCTCTATATACTCACAATCGTCAAATGCCTGCAACATATCCTTCAACCATGCAACCTGCTTGTCTGAATTTGCCTTAGTGTGGGGACGTTTAACCTCAGATGTATTGCCATTCTCATCATAAACCACATTAAATTCGGCATCCAGTTTTGTGCCTTTAGCATCGGGCCATGATTCATTTGTCCAGTTTGCGCCGTTATTCCACTCTGTAATCCACATCGGACGACCGCCATAGCTGTTTTTGCACTCATTTTCGATATTCCACGTCAACCCCTCTCCGTTTTGGCTGTTCCAATACATATGTGTCGCCACAAAATCCACACGATAGTTCAATGAATCAGCCATCGCCATAAACTTCTTCAGCCAATCTTTATTTATGCTGTCTGGAGCCGGGGATCCGAGCCTCAGACCAGACTGGAAGAACTCAGGCCATCCGACAATCCCCGAATAAACCGAAATATTTGACTGGTCAGTGTGGTCTGGCTCATTATATCCAAGGAGATGACTTACATTAGTCCGTGAATTGATATTCGAGAAACTGTCCCAGCCATGGTGATGGCGCATAGGCACAAATTCAGAATCTTCCCAAGATTCATCTCCTCCGCCCCATGTATTATACCATCCGGAATTTGTTAAATCAGCCAGCCCTTTGTTGCATATGCCTTTCTTGCCGACCCAATCCCAACGGCAAACTCTTATGAACGATGCGAATTCCAATCCTTCCGGCAATTCCGGCACTAAAAGATCAGCCTCATCGGCAATGAACACGCGAGAATATCCCGAACCGTTATCATTATTGGCCAATGTGCACATATACCCCTTCTTCAGCTTGAAAGAACGGATGTTATTATTGAAACCTTCCAGCTTTTCCTCTTTAAGGTAAGATTTCTTGCCCAAAAGTTTGCCACGATAATACACATCTTGCTCACAGCTACGCGATTCACCACCGTAATTAGCCTCAGTATATATTGTAAGGGGAACACCCCATCCATCCGGAATGATTACCGAGCCATGACCATAAACAGAAAGCCGGTCGGCAGCATTGTCAAACGGACGTCCGTCGATTGTTATATTCTTCAGATACTCAGACCTTACTATTGACGGCTTGCAACCCGGCATATAAAGGCATACATCAGAACCGAACATGCTGATTTTGCTATTCATCATCGGCACTTCGCCTGTCAGGATAAGCTGCGCCGTACCTTTCAAGGTTACATCGAGGTTTATCGCCGACGGAAGCGTGGTTGTTCCGCCATCAAGGATAATCCGCTCATTTTCGGCTGAAAGGTCAATGAACCTTGCATAAACAGTGGTGTTTCCAGTCACCGGGACATTGAAGTCAAACAATGTGTTATAATCGGCATCTGCATACCAACCTAAAAATACATAGCCGTCTTTCTGCGGATCTGCCGGACGGATGATACTGTATGACATCCCTTTTTCAAAAATCTGTGCAGGTATTTCGGCTGCCCCATCCGTATCAAAAGTCACTTTCGCCACACCGGCAACCTCTGTAACAGAGAACTTGCCGGCAAGACTGCGGTCTTGTGGAACCGGCGTCTGCCATGTCATGTAATATGTGCCATCCGACGGAATCTCGAAAATGAATCTGAAGTCAAGGGCATTTCCGTTGTTATCCCATTTTGGCACAGTCAGAGTCTGTGAGCCGTATACTACGCCCGTACCATCACGTTTGTCGCTGATTCCGAAAACCGTCGACACGGCATGGTTCATATTCAGGCATGAGGCCTCAAAACGATAAAACTTGCCTGCCTCCAATGTCAAAGGATAGGAGAACACTGCCGATGATTCGTCGTGGGTCACAACGCGTCCTACCGGCAGATTATCACGATAACGGTTCTTGTAATTGTTGGAGGTTTCGTCAATGGCCTGCATCCATTCCAGACCAGGGTCAGAACATGCCCATCCGAAATCCGAAGGCACATCAGTTGTAGTCCCGATGCCATTGCCATCCCAGCCCGCCATAAGGTTTGTGTTGTCTGCCGCAAACATTGAGAATGATGCAGTTGCGACAAACGCCGTTGCAAACAGGCCCGACAGAACCTGCTTGCCTGTGAAAAAGTTTCTCATGCGAAGAAGATAGTGTTAATGATTAAAAGAATTGTTTAAGCTCTGACACAAAAAGAATTCCCTATCAAAACGCCTATATGTTCGTATGAAATCGGCTACAAAGATAGCCCCCAAATCCCAATCATCCAAATTCCGGAATCTGTTTTACAACACACCACATGATGCCTGACCCGCTAATCTTCCAGGCAAATCGGCTAAAAATGACAAACAGCCGGCCATATACTCCTGAATAGCAAGGCAATAACAACATCATCTCGAGGCACCCACAACATTAATCACCTACATTGAACGGCCTGAAAACATCTCAAAATCCTTTTGAAGAAAAAGTCGAGATGACTTGCTATTTAAAACCAAACATCCTTAAATAAGCTGCATCATTTTGGCAATTTTGCAAGCCTCAACCGAATTTTTCACTTGGAGCTTAGCCAGTATTTCCTGCCTATGACGACTGACAGTATTCTTGCTGATAGATAATATCTCTGCAATGCCGGAACTTGTTTTTCCTGCAGCGATAAGTTTCAGAACCTGCTGTTCTCGTTTGCTGAGAATTGATATGTCTTTTTCCGTGCTTAGCTCTTCTGTAACCCCGGAGAGTGAATTGACCACCCTACTTTTACCGGCAAAATCAAAGGTCAGACAACCATATAGGCATAATGCATAACAAACCGCGCCTGAATCGGCTGAACATATATAATACATCCGGTGCAGAATATCAACGAGTTGTCCTTCGGCATTCCTGATGCGAAGTTTCGATGCAAGATAATAATTAGAACGGGACTTTCTTGGAATGTGCCGTAAATAATGGAAAAACAGCAATTCAGCAAGATATTTCTCTTCCCGCTCCGTTTCAGTCATCAAATCTAAAATAGCTTTTTCCCAAATGGAGTCTTCATGCCTATAGCTTTCAACACCTAAAACAGCACCAAACCTCCCTGAGAATATCGTGCTCGTATTATTCTTTATGTCACTGACAACCGCCACAACATTCTCTATCTCTGCTATGCACTCCGCATAACGTAGCAATTGTTGTAAATCAGGCTCTAATGTCTTTAATGATTGATTTTTAAGAAGCCTGTCAATCTTTGGTCTGTTGCTCACGTATAAAAAATTGGTTATTTATAGCCATTGCACATTGTTCAACAATGGGTTAACTTTGCGAAGTTAATATTTCAAAATGGTTATCCAGCCATTACGTAGAAATAAAAAACTCTAAAACCATAAGATATGAGGATTAAGCTATTGTATCTCACCTGTTTCATTGTGACAAGCCTCCCGGTTGGCGCACAGACCCTCGATAAAATGAACTGGTTTAACGAGCCGGAACAATGGAGTATATCAGGCAATAGGCTGTCAATGACAGTGACTCCGAAAAGTGACTATTGGCGTATTTCCCATTATGGGTTCACTGTTGATGATGCGCCGTTTTATTACAGCGAATACGGTGGAGAGTTCGAGGCCAAGGTTAAAATATCCGGCGATTACAAAGTCCGTTTCGACCAAGCCGGGATGATGATACGTATAGACCACGAAAACTATATTAAAGCCGGTATCGAATATGTGGATGGCAAATACAATCTAAGCACTGTGGTTACGCATCACACATCGGATTGGAGCGTAATCGCACTGGAGCGACCCGTCGAATCGGTATGGATTAAGGCCGTGCGCCGCATGGATGCGATTGAAATCTTCTACTCATTCGATGATAAGGAATATATCCTCATGCGCAACGCATGGATGGAGGCAAATCGTCCTGTGAAGGTCGGCATGATGGGAGCATGTCCCGACGGAGATGGCTTTAAAGCTACATTCTCCGATTTTTCAGTAAAACATCTGCCAGATGCAGTGAGAACCAAATGGCTCGAAACAAACAACTGATTACTTGGGTCTACACAAGAAAAGAGAGGGGCTCTCACGAGTGCCTCTCTCTCCATTCATCACATTATGCTTACAATTAAGTGCTCTTGTAATCATATCTTCGTGGGTGTTGCATCCCTACAATTTAGTGGCAAATAACGGGGGCAACATCCTCTATATTCTAAAATGCGTAGATTAAAACCTATTTTATACTGCATACGTATTTGGATATTAATCTGAATTTAAACGTCTATACGTTAACGAACAGATGCTTAATAACGGCCCTGAACGATAGGCCAGTCGATAATATCCCACAAACGTTCAAGGGCATCTTTACGGCGGTTCTGATAGTCAAGGTAGTAGGCATGTTCCCATACGTCGAATGTCAGAATGGGGGTCAGGCCTTTAGTCAACGGAGAACCGGCATTTGATTCCTGGGTTATGAATAGTTTGCCGTCGTTGTCGCGCGACAACCATACCCATCCTGAACCGAACAGCTTGACCCCCGCATCAACGAATTCCCGTTTGAAATTCTCGAATGAACCGAAATCGCGATCTATTGCATGACGCAACTCGCCGTCGGGTTCCCCGCCCCCGTCGGGTGAAAATGAGAAGAAGTAGAATATATGATTCCAGGCCTGGGATGCATTGTTGAAAAGTGCGCCTTTAGCATCACGTATTACTTCTTCCAACGGCAGGTCGGCAAACTCCGTCCCCTCAATCAGGTTGTTGAGATTGTCGATATAGGCCTTTTCATGTTTGCCGTAATGGAATTCAACGGTCTGTTTGCTGATTGCTGGCTCAAGCGCATTATTAGCATACGGAAGATCGGGCTGAGTGTATTTCATTTCTGTAGTGTTTTGTTATTGAATTATTGATTACTATTCAAATGGATTTGAATCTCGGAACGAGATGAAAACCCTACATACGAAACACCCGGAACGCTTAAAGTGTTCGCGTTCCGGGTGAATATTTTTGTTGTATTTTATACTTGGGTATGCCGGTCAGAATTTATATCCGAGAGTCAGCACCAGATGGTTTGAATTAGTGGTCACTTTTGCTTGTGGGCCGTCGTACCAATATTCGTCATAATCCTTAAATGATGTAAAACCATGCCATTCTGAAGTGAGATGCTTATATGCATATGCCAGGTCGGCGTAGAACCCACCTATACGATATCCCAACCCTGCGGTTATATAGCTGGTTGCATTATTTAGCGTATATGAAGGGTTACACCCAGAGGTGTATACTTCAAGGTCATTGTTCTGCACATCATCTTTCACCGCCGACGAGGAGTAGCTATAACCCGCACGTATACTGAACCTTGGTGTCACACGGAATTCCGCACCTAACCTCAACGTGTTGGTCGATTGGAAATAGGCATGGATGTCCTCGTTGAAAAAGTCGAAATCGCCATAGCTATCCGATGTTTTCATGTCGCGGTAAGCCTGATATTCGTAATCGGCACTGAGAATTCCTCGTCCACCAATAACACCAGCCACACCAACCATCATGCGCCACGGGGATTTCAGATTCCAGTTATAATCGGCAACGTCAGTGTACTCGTCTGCCTTGCATCCATTAGAAGCTCCAAACGACAAATCTGCCTGATATGTAGTTCTGAGAGAATAATATGTTGGAGAATGGATTGCGAATCCTATGCGTAATTCATTGATTGGCTTATAAATCAATCCGAACTTAACGTTAACACCTGTTCCGGTGATTTTACGGTAATTAGCGAGTTCGAAGTCGCAATTGCCCTCTTCTATACCGGTATTATCAAGCCGTGGAATATTTGCCCCCCTTAGCGATTCATCATAATAAGTCTGCTGTTCAAAACTCAAATCAGTGATTCCGATACCTAGGCCCCAATAAACCACGTTGGCAAGGTTACCTCCGAAGTTCAGGGAATACTCATCAACATAACCTTTCTCGCTAACCGAAAAACCGGCAGTGCCGACGGTCGGCTTTATCATCCCGTCAAGAGTGCCGTATTCAAACAATCCTTCATAGCTATTGGTAGGTAGATATTCAGGATTATCTGCATTGACAGGCCTGTTAGGGTTAAAATCGGGATTTTTCGTATATAACGGATTGACTATCCCCCCCGAATACGACAGAATACTAAGCCAGTTTATATCCTTATCACGATATGGGTTGTAATCTTGTGATTCATTAAAATCCATATCCCATGGATCCACCCCATCGGTAATATATGCAACATAATTTGACAACGAGGTATTCAATGCAGCCCCGCTGCCACGGTAATGGCGCTCAAAAGAATTCCGACGGCCATATGATACTCCCCACGAGAATGTCTGCATAACAGGATTCCCGATATTGAACGTTCCTATATAACCGAAATTATTAACATCTGCATGGGTGTTGCTCCATGATTGCGCACCTGAGATACCTGATGTTTTGGAATTCATCATATTTATGTCGAGAGTCAGCCCGACATCACTTCCTCGATAGACGCCTATTCCGGCCGGATTCTGGTTGAGTGTGGAAATATCTCCACCAAGTGCCGTAAACGCTCCAGCCATCGACATGAATCGGGCAGTTCCCCGAAGCTCACCCTGCGACAGAGTATATGCATCGATGCTGCTTTGGGCAACTGCCGCCATGGATGCGAGCATCATTGCAGGTACCAATATTGACTTTTTCATAATCTGAAATCTCATAAATTCTGTGTTGAACAAATCGAACCTGATAGTGTGCGGCTTAATTCTACGACCGCAATACCATCACATATCAACGTCCGCGGTGTCCTCCGCTGCTGCCGCGCGATGAGCCTCCTCCTGAGAACCCTCCGCCACGCGAGCCCGACGATGAACCGATAGAGCCGCTTCTTCCACGGCTTGGATTATAACTGCCGGAATTATAACTGTTGCTGCGGTTCGGCGTGCTGTTGTTATAACGCTGGGTATTGGTATTTTGGTTCACACCACTCTGACGATTGATATATCCGCCACGACCACGCTGGGCGCCTGATGAAGAGCCGGTGCCTGCATTACCAGATGTATTCGGTCGGCCAATAGGCTGCCGGTAACCCGGACGCGAACCTGATGCCGCCCCGTTTATATTTCCGGAATTGACCGTTCCTGATGCGGAAGGGCGACGTCCACGGCTGTTGCCTATCGACCCACGGTTGCCGCCCACAGCACCGTTGCGGTAGGTATTATTGCGGTAAGTTCCGGAGGATGTATGTGGACGGTTAGGTGCATATGCTCCTGAAGAGGTGTAATGAGGTCTGCCTGAGCCACCCCATACCGGGCCACCCCATCCCCACGACGGCCCCCACCCCCAGGAGGGGCCCCAGCTCCATGATGGACCCCATGCCGGCCCCCATGCCCAAGAAGGCCCCCAGCCCCATGACCACGACGGGCCGGTCCAACCCCATCCCCAGAACGGATCGTAATATCCCCATGAATTCCAATACCATGGACTGTTCCACGAATTATAATAGGGATAACCGCCCACAAGGTTGATAGTAACATTTGATGTCGGCTGCTGGTATCCGTATGTATCATATCCATCTGCATAATCGCCGGTGTTCTCAACATATGCGTCTTTGGCCGTTTGGGATCCGTGAAACCTGGCAAGATTGCGGGTATTAGCCATTTCCTCAAACTGCTGCAAAGTTATTGAGTCAACCTGCTCTGATGCCGCAGATTGAGTGCGACGGTTATACTCATCAACATCGCGGGTCGATGTTCCGGCCACATTATAGCTGTCGGCCGACTGATATTCACCTACATTATTCCAGGGCACATATGAAGCCCCGTCATAATAATATTGCGAAGCCGGCTCTGCAGAATAACGCGACTCGTTATTTTTTGCCTTCTGAGGCTTTTTTGTTTCTTTCTTAGCCTTGGAGGCATCATAGTAAATGTCATCATCGTAATAATCCTGAGCCATAAGAGCCGAAGCTCCTACAAGCAAGGATATCGACAAAGCCGAAAGCCTGAAGAATAAAGATTTAATTGCCATGACAAATGTCTCCTATTAGTTTCTGTTTAAAATCCGGTGACCACTGGAATGCACTTCACCGTTTTCCGGATTAATTTTAATATTAGACCCGAAAAACGCCCATTAGTTTAATACGGGGCAAATGACGGCATACTCTACAGAGAACCCAACCGGGTAATTTTCACAAAAATAACAATCTTAATGGAATAACCGTTCCGCAATATTACTAAAAAATCAAAAACCGACCATCCGACGCCCTTTGCAGCTGTCGAATGGTCGGTCTATTACGGTTAATCACGGGCTACACGCTAAGCCATGCACAATCTATTGATTGTCATGATGCCCCCGTCGCCACAGATTATTTGTCGTTATAAACAGCCGGTTTCATATCGTAGGCCGTCATTGCAATTGTAAAGCCCCAATAGATGAATGCCAGAGCGGTCAGGAAGCTGACCATCATCATATTCTGAACCCAACCTGCTTCAAGGAAGAAGAATCCGATGATAAGCAACAAGATGCCATTGATTAAATACATCCACCAGTAGCGGTGGCTACGGGTTGTTACAGATGAAATAATCGACGCGATACCCCAGAAAATGAATATTATGGCAAGGAAATAGGGGAATACCATTTCAGAGAGGATGATTGAACGCACAAGCATGAAGCCTATGAACATGTCAATGACACCTCCGGCAAGCCACCATCCCCATCCCCTGGGACGGTCAACACCCGCCGACGCGCAAACCTGCACAATTCCGGCGAGCACAAGCAACCACCCGAAAATCTGCGACGCAACAGCATAACCGGCCTCAGGCCAGAACCAATATGCGAAGCCACCGAGCACCAATAGAATCCCTACAAGCAGGATAACCCACCAATAACGGGTCTGTCCCCAAAAATTAAACGCTTTCATAGTCTCAAAATAGTTAATAGTTATATATGTGAAATTTATTTATCGTTTTGATACTATAACACCGACCCTCGACAAATAGTTGCCGGAACCCGTTCATATCTTTCATCAAATTTTAAGAGTTTTTCAGGTCTCCTGCGATGTAGCATATCATAATCGTAAAACACAATATATTCCATATTCCCGTCCTATGAAAACAACCGATAAGAAACATGACAACCAGCAAAGGCTCTACGCCCCGTCTAACAGCCTGTTTTATTACCTATCTTCTTACCTATGAAGAGGCTGCCCATGCAATTTCCTCGTATTAACCAGATATAGTAACCCGTAAGCGGCAAGCTGGCGCCAAGCAATGCCCCGAGAAACCACAGAATCCGGGTAATTATGCCGCCAAGACTGCCTGTATGGATTGAATAGATCCAGCCACGCAATTTGTCGGCAGGAGCAGAATCGACATATTTCATGACGGGTGTAATCTCGCCTGAACGACGGTTGAACCCGTAACGGTCGGCTGACCGGCTGTTACCGGCTGTGCCAAGCGTCACATTTGCGGTTTCATTTCCGACAGTTATTTGTGCGGCATCTGGATTTTGGGCTTTCAGCTCATTATATATCTGCTGCCAACGGCTGAACTCTGAACACCTGTTGCCCTCTCCGCGATGTTCACTGAAATATCTTCCGTGACGATTATTACCGTCATCTCCTCGTCGGACACTGTCATGAGTGCCCCCCTCCGATTTATCTTTATGATGGTCTTTTTCCGCGATATTGAAATTCCGGGGAGTATGTTCCACTCCACAAACGGCATAGAAAACTGTACGATACCAGTTGAAAGACCATGTCAACCCGGTCAATGACATAGCCAACAGCAATATCAACGCATACATTCCTCCGGCCACATGAAAACCTTTCCAAAGTCCGCGCCAGCCGTCTTTGAACGAAATGGACAGACTATGGGCTAAATTTCTCTTTGCGCGGGGATACCAGACCACCACACCGGTAACCAATGCGATTACAAATACCAATGTAGATACGCCTACGAGCAATTTCCCGACTTTCAGCCCCCCTCCGTGAGGATTACCACTGTCCAAAAGCCATCGGTGAAGCCGGAACATTGCAGAGAAGAATCCAATCCGTTCATATTTACCAGTGATTTTGCCGGAATACTGGTCGATGAAAAGTGATGCCCTACGAGGTTTCGACAGGCTGACCTGATATGTTCGGTCTTTATCATCAAAGACGGTGACACCGGTTATGGAAACCGAATCAGGCAATGTAGCCTTCACGGTTTCCATAAGCTCTTTCATGTCAATAGGCTCACCTTCAGCAGAAGTGACATAATATATATCGCCTTTCAGGCCTCTTGTTATTTCCGGCTCGAACACGAGCATGGCACCGGAAAAGCAGATAAGGGTTATTATGACACCGAATGGCACAGAGAGCCAGAGATGGATTTTACGAAAGATTCTCATAACCTATGCTATTTTGCAGGTTCAAGATAACCGAATCCGGTAATGTCTGTAGCTTTATCTATCGTCAGACCTTTCACAGCCTGCGCTGTTGCGACATTTATTACGTAGATTGCAGGATATCCGTCAGTAATGTTTATAGAGATATATACTTTACCATT
>ERZ777011.1648-NODE-1648-length-22100-cov-4.429984_pt1 | contig 22100 bp, 21 predicted proteins | sample MGYA00374964_ERZ777011 | MGnify/ENA primary metagenome ERZ777011 (study PRJEB29310, sample SAMD00008975) | mouse gut metagenome | study: EMG produced TPA metagenomics assembly of the Metagenome analysis of fecal microbiota from mouse which was promoted... | reverse complement strand
TGGACGTCTACGCCCAGCGCATCCAGGCCCTGGATTGGATGAGCGAGACCACCAAGGCCAAGGCCGTGGAGAAGCTGGAGGCCATCACCGTCAACGTGGGCTACCCCGACGAGTGGGACGACCTCTTCGACGATGTGGACATCCTCTCCGCTGAGGAAGGCGGCAGCTACTTCGACAACATCCTCGCCATGAGCAAGGCCACCCTGGCGGAGATGGCCGCAGAGCAGGACGAGCCCGTGGACCGGGGCCAGTGGGCCATGAGCGCCTACACGGTCAACGCCTACTACTCCCCCCAGAACAACTCCATCAACTTCCCCGCCGGCATCCTCCAGGCCCCCCTCTACGATGTGGAGGCGGACCGCACGGAGAATCTGGGCGGCATCGGCTACGTGATCGCCCACGAGATCACCCATGCCTTTGACAACAACGGCGCCACCTTTGACGCCCAGGGCAACCAGAGCAGCTGGTGGACCGAGGAGGACTACGCGGCCTTCCAGGCGCTGTGCCAGCAGGTCATCGACTTCTACGACGGCGTGGAGGTGGTCCCCGGTATCGCCTGCAACGGTGCGCTGACCATCAGCGAGAACGTGGCGGACCTGGGGGCCCTGGCCTGCATCACCGATATCGAGAGCCAGGAGGAGGAGCCCGACTACCAGACCCTCTACCGCACTGCCGCCCGCACCTGGCGCGGTACCGGCAGCCGGGAGATGCGCTCCTATTCGGCCCTGATGGACGTACACGCCCCCGACAAGCTCCGGGGGAACCGGGCCCTCCAGAGCCTGGATACGTTCTACGAGGCCTTTGACATCCAGCCCGGGGACGGCATGTACCTGCCCCAGGAGGCTCGGGTGCAGATCTGGTAAGAAATTCCATCAACGAATCCATTATAACCACAGGCGGCTCCGCACTCCGGGGCCGCCTGAGAGAGCAAAAGGAGGAAATATGCTATGAGAATTTACATCACCGAGGACTATCAGGCCATGAGCCGCAAGGCGGCCCACATCATCGCCGCCCAGGTGAACCTGAACCCCGCCTGCGTGCTGGGTCTGGCCACGGGCTCCACGCCCATCGGCATGTACAAGCAGCTCATCGAGTGGTACAAGGCCGGGGATCTGGACTTCTCCCAGGTGAAGAGCGTGAACCTGGATGAGTACGCCGGTCTCGCGCCCACTCACGACCAGAGCTACCGCTACTTCATGCAGACCAACCTCTTTGACCACGTCAACATTGATTCCGCCAACACCAACGTGCCCAACGGTCTGGCGGCGGATCCGGCGGCGGAGTGCCAGCGTTACGAGCAGGTGATCCGGGACCTGGGCGGCATTGACGTGCAGGTGCTGGGCATGGGCCACAACGGCCACATCGGCTTCAACGAGCCTGCGGACGCCTTTGAGCTGGACACCCATGTGGTGGACCTCCAGGAGAGCACCATCAACGCTAACGCCCGCTTCTTCGCCTCCCGGGACGATGTGCCCCGTCAGGCCATGACCATGGGCATCAAGTCCATCATGCAGGCCCGCCAGATCCTGGTGGTGGTCAGCGGCGAGGACAAGGCGAACATTGTGAAGGCCGCCTTCACCGGCCCTGTCACCCCCCATGTTCCCGCCTCCATCCTCCAGATGCACCCCAATGTTGTCCTGGTGGGCGACAAGGCGGCCATGAGCAAGCTGTAATTGACTTCTTTCTCTTTCGAAGCAAAAAGAATTGTTCCTTTTTCTTGAAAGAAAAAGGAACCGAAAAAGAACTTTAGCGGTTAGCAACTGACTGCCGGCAGTCTATCGGTTCTGTTTCGATAGACTGCCGGCAGTCCGCATGACACCCTCTAAAGTTTTTTCTTTTGTTCACAAAAGAAAAGAAGAGAAAAAATCTCACCTCTTGCTCTCGGCAAAGGAGGCGGCCTCCCGGACCCAGTCCATAAGCTCATCGTCGATCTCCGCCGGAGAGGCGATGAGCAGGTGGTGGGTCCAGCGGCCGGGGTAGGGCTCCGATACCTTGTCCACCCGGGGGGAGTCCAGGCGGCGGTGCAGGCCCAGGGTCACGGTGATGTAGTCCTCCGGCCGGTCCTTGGCCCGCCGGGCAGGGAGGAAGGAGGCGCAGCCGAACTGGCGGCGGTTGGCGAAGGTGATCTGGGTTTTCTGTACCTTCACCGTCACATCGTCCAGCTCCGAGAGAATGCGGTCCTCCAGGGCCTCGTACAGGGGCAGCGCCCCGGGGCGCTTGTCAAAAAAGAACAGTATATCCGGTCCCATGGCTTTCTCCTACTGCTCCGCCATCATGTCCATCATGAGATCCAGGTACTCCCCGTTCCGGTACACCCGGATGGGCACCTGATCCCCCACAGAGAGATCCCGGCGGATGGCGAGAATCTGCTCCGTGCTGGTGACCCGCTGGTTGTTGAAGGCCACCACGTAGTCTCCCTCCCGCAGGCCAGCCAGATCCCCGGTGAGCCCCTCAAACACCTCCTCCACCCGGAGGGCGCTGGCGCCATCGGGCAGGGTTTCGGGGATGCGGGAGATGCTCACCCCCAAAACAGGCTGCGGCTGGAGCTGGCCGAAGGCAATGAGCTCATTGACCCAGCGCAGGGCCAGACTGGAGGGCACGGCGAAGCCCAAGCCCTCGATAGTGTCGTACTCGCTCATCATCTTGATGGTGTTCACCCCCACCACCTGACCGTACTGGTTGATGAGGGGGCCGCCGGAGTTGCCGGAGTTGAGGGCGGCGGTGGTCTGGATGAGGGTCATGGTCACCCCGTCCACGTCCACGTCCCGGTTGATGGCGGAGACAATGCCGCTGGTCAGGGTGTTGCGCAGCTCCACCCCCAGGGGATTGCCGATGGCATAGGCCGGGTCCCCCACCTGGAGGTCGTCGCTGACCCCGAATTGGGCCGCAGGCAGGTCCTTTCCGCTGACCTTCAGCACCGCCAGATCCACGTCCTCGTCGCAGCCCACCAAGCGGGCGTCATAGCTGGTGTCCACGCCGTAACTGTCCGTAATCAACACCGTGCAGGCGCTGCACCCCTCAATGACATGGCTGTTGGTGAGCACGTAGCCGTCCTCGCTGAAGATGATGCCCGTACCCACGCTCCGGTAGTTCCCCTGGTGACCCAGCACGGTCACCGTGGAGGGGGTGACCTGCTCGTAGATCTCCGACGGGCTCAGCGCCGGCAGGTCTCCGGCGGGGACCAGACTGAGCCGGTAGGGGCCGCCGGTGGGATAGCGGCGGATCGTGGTCTCCTTTTTCGTTGTCTCCTGGTCAAAGTAGTAGTAGTCCCCCTCCGGGGGGCCGTAGCGGTAGTCGTCCGGCTCCTGGCTTTCCTCGGGGAGGGCCCAGCCGTACTGGCTCACATACCAGATCCCCGTGCCCAGGCACACCAGGGCCACCAGCAGGGACACGCCCACAAAGAGGCGCACCCCCCACCGGCCCTTTCTCTCTCTCTCCGGCGGGCTCTCCCTCCGGGGCGGGGCCTGCTCCCCCTGAAAGGGATCCCGCATACAGGGCGGCAGCTCCCGCTCATAGCGCAGGATCACCGGCTGGGCCAGATTTTCCTGCTGGCGGTAGGTGAGCACCACCTCCAGGTCCTCCCGGCGAGTCAGATTGTCACACACTCTTTGTCCCCCCTTTTTCTTCGGCCAGCTGGACGGTGAAGGAGAAGGTGGTCACCCCGTCCTGGCTGGCGGCGGTGATCTTCTCCCGGTGCTGCTCCAGAATGGTGCGCACGATATACAGTCCCAGGCCCACCCCGTCCTTGTCCTCGCTGCGGGACTTGTCGGACTTGTGGAACCGCTCGAACAGCAGCGGAAGCTCCTCCGGCGGAATGGTCTGCCCGGTGTTGCGCACCGTAACCAGAGCCTTTTCCCCCCGCTTCTCCAGGCCCAGGAAGAGGGTGCTGCCCTGGACGGCGAACTTGGCCGCGTTCTCCAGGAGGTTGTAGACCACCTGGGTGAGCAGATCGTTGTCCCCCAGCACGATCACCGGATCCTCGGGAATCTCCACGTCCACGTCCAGCCCCCGGGCGGTGATCTTTTTCTCCATGCTCACCAGCACCCGCCGCATGGACTCGGAGAGGTCGAAGGCCGTCTTCTGCTTGATGAGGTCCAGGCTCTGGAGCTGGCTCACGTCCAGCATCCGCCGCACCAGACGGCTCAGCCGCCGGCTCTCGGCGGAGATGATGGAGAGGTACTGCCGCTCCTCCTCCGGGGAAATGACTCCGTCCAGAATGCCGTCGGCGTAGCCGGCAATGGTGGTCATGGGGGTCTTCAGCTCGTGGGAGATGTTGGCAATGAACTCCCGGCGCTGCTGCTCGGTCTTTTGCAGGGAGTCCGCCATGGCGTTGAAGGCGTCGATGAGCTCGCCGGTCTCGTCGTCCCGGCCCGTGTTGTGGACCCGGGCGTCAAAGTTGCCGTCCGCGAAGCGCCGGGCTGCGGCGGCCATATCCCGGATGGGCTTGGTCTGCTGCATGGCGGTGGTGGCGGAGGCCACAAAGGCGATGAGGAGCACGGTGATGGCGGTCATGCCGAAGATGCCCATGAAGGCGCCCCACATTTCCGTCATGGCGTTGGGCTCGGCCATGGCCATGATGGGACCCACCACGGAGCCGCTCTCGGCCTTGCGGGCGGGAAGGGCCACCACGAAGCGGGGCTTCTCGTAGATGCCCAGGTCCGTGACCCCGGCGTAGACCTCCCCGCGGACCAGACGGCCGTTGATCTCCTCCGGCAGGGGGAGCTCCAGGGTCTCCAGGGTCTGATCTGTGGTGATGAACTGATTCAGGCCGGGGAGGATGATGATGAAGTCGGTGCCGCTCATCTTCTCGGCCACGGTGAGGATGTCCTTCATCTCCCGGCGGGTCTGGTCCCAGGAGTGGAGGAGGGAGGGATCGTCATAGGCAGTCACCGCCAGCTGCGCAATGGCCTCCACCTTGTCCTCCAGCTCGCCCCGCTTCTCACTCATGATATAGCTGTATGTGAGGGCGAAGAAGGAGGCCCCCAGCAGCACCAGGGTCAGGGCCACCATGCCCACGGTGACCGTAAAGGTGCGCCAATAGATGCCTTTGAATCTGCTCATCGCGGTTCCTTTCTGATCGGATGGCTGCCTGCCGGCGGCCCCGGGGGATGCGGCGCTTTTGGGCGGAGCGCCTATTTTCCCGCCACCTCGAATTTATACCCCACGCCCCAGACGGTTTTCAGGGCCCACTGGGGGGACACGTTCTCCACCTTCTCCCGCAGCCGCTTGATATGAACATCCACGGTGCGGCTGTCGCCGAAGTAGTCAAACCCCCAGACCTCGTCCAGGAGCTGATTTCTGGTGTACACCCGGTTGGGGGTGGAGGCCAGATGGTAGAGCAGCTCCAGCTCCTTGGGGGGCGTGTCCACCTTCTTCCCGTCCACGGTGAGCTCATAGGAGTCCAGGTTGATCTCCAGCTTGTCAAACACCAGCCGCTTGCGGGTGTCCTCGGGGATCTCCGTGCGCCGCAGCACGGCGTTGATGCGGGCAATGAGCTCCTTCATCTCAAAGGGCTTGACAATGTAGTCGTCCGCCCCCATCTCCAGGCCCTGGATGCGGTCAAAGACCTCGCTCTTGGCGGTAATCATGATAATCGGGGTCCGGCTGGTCTCCCGGATCTTGCCGCACACGGCCCAGCCGTCCATCACCGGCAGCATCAAATCCAGCAGCACCATGTCCGGCTGCATGGCCCGGAAGGCCTCCACCGCGCTGCCGCCGTCAAAGACGGCCTGGATCTCAAAGCCCTCCTTCTCCAGATACATCCGGATCAGATCGGAGATATTGTGGTCGTCCTCCACCACGAGAATCTTTCTTGCCATAGGCTTCCTCCCGCCCCGCAGCGGCAGCATACGGGGACTTCAATGTGGTAATCACCCCAATTATACCCCAAAAGGGGAATTATACTTGAACTTTCTGTAAATTAGGCGGTCAGCCGCCAGGCGCTGAGCCGGTAGCCCCCGGCGTCCAGATCCTCCAGAAGGGCCTCCAGGCCCCCCAGGCCGCTCCCATCGCCCCCCAGGCCCACCGCCACGTCCTCCCGGTACCGGCTGATGGACCGCAGAAGGGCGGCGGCCTGACCGGCCCGGTCCAGGTCCCCGGAGGCGGCGATCTGGGCCGTCACCCGGACACAGCCCAGCTGGGAGAGGAGATCCTCCGCCTCGTCCCCGCACCACACCAGCTCCAGCCAGGAGCAGGCGGCCTGCCACAGGAGCTCCCGGGCCCGGATGATCTCCTCCTCCATCTCCGCCTCCGTCTCCCCCAGGGGCTGGAGGGCCACGCCGTGGCCCCCGGCCACCAGGGCCCGGACCAGATCCGCCTGCTCCATCTCCTGGGCCGTGAGCAGGAAGGTGGCCTGCCGGTCCCCCAGGCGGTCCAGAAGCGCCAATGTCTCCTCCGGGGACTGGCTGTCGATGATGAGATAGATCTTCTGTCCCTCCGCCGCCAGGGGGGGATCCTCGGTCTGGGACGGTCCGCCGCCGGGTCCCTCCTCGGCGGCGGTGACCGCCCGCTCATACTCGCTGTAGCGGGTCCGCATCTGGCTGGCCGCGTCCACGAACTCCCGGTCCGTCAGCACGGCGCTGGCGCTGGTGACCCGGATAAGGGGCACGATATCCGTCTCCGTCTTGCTCCAGCGCAGGCCGAAGCGGCTGCACACCAGGGGCAGGGGGAAGAAGATCACGCCGCCCCGCTCGATGGCGTAGCCGTTGTAGGAGTTGCCGTAGCGGTCCGTGGTGGTCTGGGCTTCCAGGTCAAAGCGGAGGTCGATCTTGGCGTTGTAGAGCATGGCCTGATTGGCGTTGTAGATGCGGGCGTAGTTCACCCCCAGGTCTGTGCCCTCGAAGAGGCGGCTGGACACGTACCACACCCCGCCGTAGAGAAAGGGCATGGTCTCGCTGTTCAGCTCCAGCAGCTGCTCGTTGACTGCGGTAAAATAGACCCCTGAGAGCACCGCGCGTCCCTCTTGGGGCCCCAGCCCCAGGGCCAGGAGCAGAACCAGGAACCAGGCCGCCAAGCGGCGTTTCCAGCGCTTCATACCGTCCCTCCAGAAAAATCAGAAGTAAGAACCCGCACGCACAAGGGCCGTCCCGGCGGGAGACAGCCCCGCCGGCATCCCCCGGTGTGCATACAGATTCTGAGAAAAAAGTCTTTCCCGCAGTGTATCACAAGATGCTGTTTGTCAAGGGGGCTTTCACCCAAAAGATGAAATCCCCCGACAAACCGGAAACCGTCTGCTTTTTCCTGTGCCAAAATCAAGGAAGCTCAGGATTGGCGGTATTTTGCCGCCATTTCTTGACAGCTCTCTGCAAAAAGTGACTGGGCAGCTGTCTGCACCGTCTCAACAGGGATTTCAACCAGTCTGCCGCGGTCTCTTTTTTGACGTATCTCAAATTCTCTTACAATGCGTTCAGCGGACAGTCCATGCCCGTTGTCTGCTCTTGTTGTGTCGGCCTGACCCAAGAAACGCTCCAGCATCCTCCGTTCTCGGGAATAAATCAGCTCCACCAGCTTGGCCCGGTATTCCAGCTCCTCGTTTGTAATGCCCTTATAATGGGTCTGGTCCATGGCATGCTGGGCCTCGTGCTTCAGGAGGGACACTTGGAAATTCTCTGATTCCAGATCATAGGCAGTTCTGACACAGTGAATCAAACCGTCGCCGTTGGACCATCCGCCGGTACCTGTTTCACCGAAGGAAATGTAATCCAGCCAGCTTTTCATGATGAACCCGTCCAGAAATTTAACAGCATAGTCCTGCGTGCCCTCCGGCAGCTCCACCTTGTAGCGCCTCAGTTCCTCGTCCTTCCATATATAGGGACCGTAATACCCGCTGGTTCGTCCCATCAGGGCGTGGAAGGACTTCTGACGGAACGCGTCCCCGGCCATTTCCTCCAATTTGTCCAGCGAAAAATCGGACACAGTCTGGAACAGTTCTGCCAGCCGTTCCCGCAGCCGCTGGGCGGCCTCCTCAGCAGAGAGCTCCAGATAAAAGACATCCCGGTAATACTTCTGATAGACCAGGAGAATCTCGTTCAGCTCCGCATCTGCATCATAAGTCAGGTAGTGCTCTTTTTGAAACAAAGCCACGCCCTTTTCATAGAGCGCCGCCGTCTCCGGGAACTGCTCCCAATACGTCATTGCTGCCCGAAGGTTCCCCTTTACCAGCATCCCGCGCAGGGTATCCTTCTCAAATTTCTCCATAGCACAAATTCTCCAAATCCGCATTTGCCATGAGCCAAGTATACCATCAATACGGAGGACATTCAACCCTCATTTGCGGGGCAGGCATTGCTCACCCCTACAGGAGGCCACGTTTTTGAGAGGATGGATTTCCCCCGGGATTTCCTCGGCTCAGCCATCCCCTGCCGTCTCCGCCGCCAGGGCAAAAAACTCCTCCCGGGTGTACAGCACGTTCACCGCCTCCAGCAGGGCGTTGGTGCTCATCCGCTGCGGCAGCCTGAGCCGACGCAGAAGAGCCTCCCGCTTTGCGCCGCTGTTGGGCGCGCCGGTAAGGCCCAGCTGGTAGAAGTCCGCCTTGGTGACGCCCCGGCGCTCCGCCGCCGGGCCGGCCTCCTCCTCGAAGGTGGCCCCCGCCCGCTCCAGGGCCTGGAGCAGCACTGCGGGGCCCATGCCCTCCACCCCCAGCTTCCCCTCCCGGCCCGGGGCGGACTTCCGCCGCTCCTTGCCGTACACGTCGGGGATGTAGGCCTGCTTGAGCCGGTCTTTGGGGATGGCCCCCTTGAGGAAATTCCGGATGACGAATCCCGCCCCGTCGCTGTCTGTGAGCAGGATCAGGCCCCGCTCCTCCGCCAGCCGCCGCAGAAGGGCCAGCCGCTCCCTGTCGTTGAAGACGCCGAATCCCCGGGTCTCCACCACGGTGGCGTCCACCACCTGCCGCAGGGCGTTCTTGTCGTACCGGCCCTCCACCACGATCACCTCACGGACCCGCCGCATGTCTACTCCTCCTTGCTGTGCAGTTCTCACCATCAGTCCACGGCTGTCTTGGCCAGCTCCATGAGCAGCAGCTTCAGCTCTCCGGCTCCGTCCGCGCCGCTCACGCTCTTGATCCGCAGATCCGTCTCGCAGCACCGCCGCACCGCCCGGGCGCACCAGGCCCGGCTCACCCGGCGGGCGTTGTCCAGCAGGAGCTTGGCCGGATAGTCCGAGCGCATGTTCCACTGCTCCATGAGCCAGTACCGATCCCTGCCGGTATCCAGGGCGATCCGGGCGCTGTGGAGGCGGCGCAGCTCCCCGCCCATGAGGCTCAGGAGCATAAAGGGCTCCTGCTGCAAGGTAAGCAGCTGTCCCAGCAGCTCCGCCGCCCGGTCAAACTCCCCCTTGGACACCGCCCGGGTCATGTCGTACACCTGGGCCTCCACCACCGGCGAGGCCACCGCGTCGATGTCCTTCACAGTGATCCGCTCCCCCTGGGCGTAAGCGGCGATTTTGGCGATCTCCGGGATCAGCTGGTTCATGAGGGAGCCGCAGGTGAAGAGCAGGTGCTCCGCCGTGGGAACGTCAATGGTGTGGCCTGTGGCCTTCAGGCGGCGGGCCACCCAGCCCATCAGCTGGTTCTGGTTCAAGGGCTGGAATTTCACCTCCCGCACATGCCCGGAGAGGGCCGCGTACAGCTTTTTATAGGTCTTGTTGGGCTTGTACTCCAGAAGGTCGTACACCAGCACCAGACAGCAGTAGGGGGGCAGGTCCTCCAGCAGGGCGATGAGCCCTTTGCGCTGCTCCTCCGGCAGCTTGTACACGTCGTAGTCCACCACCTGCACCATGGTCCGCTCCGCCATCATGGGCATGGCCTCCACGGCCTCCGTCAGAGCCTGGACCGTCAGGCCCTTGCCCTCCAGCTTATGGAAGTTAAAGGCCTCGAACCCCTCCGGCACCAGCTGGCGGCGGATCTCCGACAGGCAGAACTCCCGCAGGTAGCTCTCCTCGCCGTAGAAGAGGTAGGCCGGGGCCAGGGTCCCCGCCGCCATGTCGGCGCGGAGCTGGGTATAGGCCGCGCCCTCGTTCTGACTGCTCTTTTTCACCGCCATGGCCTTATCCCTCCGTCCTTGACGCCACCGTGTGGTTGGCGTAGGTGCTCCAGGTGGGCTCGTAGTCCGCCGTGGCCTGATTGCCCCACAGGTCCCAGCCTGGCCGGCTGCCCCGGGCGAAGAGCTCCAGAAAGGGGGCGGGGGAGCACCGCTCGATAAGGCCGATGAACTCGTCCGGCTTCCGGGAGTGCTCCCGCTTGATGGCCCGGATGAGATTCACCTGGCTCCGCCCCGGGTCCAGGGTCCGGTTCTTCTCCCCCCGTATGCCGAAGAGGAGGATCTCTGTCACATTCCGGAAGTAGAACCCCACCCCCCGGCCGTCGGGCATGCCGTCCTTGCGGACCTTCTCCCAGATGATGTTGGTCTTGTACTCGAATCCCCAGGCCTCCATCACCTCCAGGCCCTGGGGCAGCAGGGCGTTGGGCACCCAGAGGTAGAGGTGGCTCTTCTCGTCCGCCGCCTCGGCCACGGGCAGACGGCAGATCTCCGGCACGGTCATGGTGCTGTAGCGGCTCAGCCGCTTGTGCTCCGGGGCCACCTTGCCGGTCCGGTTCTGGAACTGCCAGGGCGGGTCCGCGTAGATGGTCCTGTACCGCTTTCCCGCCGTAAAGGCCCGGAAATCCGCAATGGTCCGCTCCAGCTCGGTCATCTTTGTGTTCTCCATAGCTTAATACCCTTCTATGCAAGGCTTTCTGATCCCCACGGCCAGAATGGGGCAGCCCCCGTTCCGCCTGGACTTCAGCCGGTACTCCAGCTTCCCCATCCAGGTGGTGCTGGCCCCGTACTTGGCCATGAGGGGCTTGCCCGTCCGGTCCGTCACTTCCCGGAACACGTCGTTGAGCTCCTGGGACCGGGTCACGATGACCCCCACCTCGATGATGCCGCAGTCAAAATAGGTCCGCATGGCCAGCAGGTCCCGGTCAAAGGTCTGGTCCTTGCTGTTCCACTCCAGGTCAAAGGCCACCCCGCCCTTGATAAAGTCGATGTTGTGCCCGTCAATATAGCCCTCAATGACCATCTGCTCGCAGGGGTTCTGGGCGAACCGCCCCCGCTGGCTGGCCCGCCGGGGGTACATGTTCACCACCAGATCCCCGGTGATCCGGATCTCCCGCCAGCCCAGGGGGTAGAGCACGTCGTCAAATTTCTTGGGAATGGCGGTCTCGTTGCCCCCGGCGGCCCGGAGATCATCCAGGGAGATGGCGAACCGCTCCAGGGCGTTCTGGAGCTCGTCCCACTCCCCGGGAAAGGCCTCCCCCAGAATCTCCAGGGCGTGGCCGTAGCTGTAAAACTCGAATTTCTCCAGGAGATTCTCCCGGACATATGCCGTCATTTTGTCTCCCCCTTCCTGTGGACCCGGATGAGAATGTTTCCCTGCCGGTCCGTGCGGTACAGGTCCATGCCCGCGCCGGCCATGCGGCCCATGGCCTCCTCTGTAGGGTGGCCGAAGGCGTTGGGCCCTACGCTGATGACGCCCACCTCCGGCCGGGTTCCATCCAGCAGGGCCTGGGAGGTGGCGTACTTGCTGCCGTGGTGCCCCGCCAGCAGGACCTCCAAGTCCGGCAGGGGGTAGGTCTCCAGGAGGACCGCCTCGGTGGCGCTGTCCATGTCCCCGGTGATGAGCAGGTCAAATTCCCCCAGGGAGCACAGAACCGTGAGCCCCTCCTCGTTGGTCTCTCCGGCGGCCACCGGCGGATACAAGGTCAGCGTCCCCGGGCCCAGGTCCGTCCGGCTTGGCTCCTCCACATATTCCACCGCCACGCCCCGTTCCCGGGCCAGCGCCAGCAGGTCCTCGGCATCCTCCTCCGGGTCTGTCCGGGGCAGCAGGAGCCGCTCTGCGGGGATCTGCTCCAGCAGGGAGGGGATGCCCCCGGCGTGGTCCTTATGGCAGTGGGTCAGGACCACCGCGTCCAGGGCGGTCCAGCCGTAGGTCTCCATGGCCGCGGCCACCGCGTCTCCGGCCCGCTCCGGGCTGCTGAGGCTGCCGCAGTCCACCAGGACCGTGCGCTCTCCGGCGTGGAGCAGCGCCGCCGCACCCTGGCCCACGTCCACCACCACTGCCGTGAGGGCGTCGTTTTTCACCGTCATCCGGGGCAGGGCCCGGGCCGCCTCCAGGCTCACCAGGGCCAGCAGGGCGGCCAGGACATATCCCCGCCCTCCGGGCCGTCCCAGCAGGCACACGCCCAGCAGTCCGTAGACCAGCACCAGCCACATGGCCGCCGCCGGCGTGCTGAACCGGACGCTGTGTCCGGGGATCCGGCACAAAAGCTCCGCCGTCCACAGCACGTACCGGGCCAGAGCCGCCGGCAGGACCGCCAGCGGCGCGGCGGCCGGCAGGAATGCGCACAGGGCTGTGACTATCAAACCCAGGGCGAAGAGCGCCGGGGCCATCCACAGCACCAGGAGGCTGGACAGGGGAGAGACCAGGGACAGGGTTCCGAAGTAGGCTGCGCTCAGGGGCGCGGTAAACAGGGACACCCCGGCGCTGGCAGCCAGGGTCGCCCGGACAAACCGCCGGAGCCCTCCCGGCCGGCTCCCCATGGCCCGGTAGATCCGGGGCGAGAGGGTCAGCAGGCCCGCCACGGCGGCAAAGGAGAGCTGGAAGCTCACCGAGGCGATGGCAAAGGGGTTTCCAAGGAGGATCACCAGGGCGGCGGCGGACAGGGAGGTGGGAGCGTCCGCCTCCCGGCCCACCAGCGGGGCCAGCAGAGCCAGACCCACCATCACGCAGGAGCGGACCACCGACGGGGTGGCTCCGGCCATGAGCATGTACACCAGCAGCGCCGGGTATCCCATCAGGGCCGTGAGCCGCTGGCGGCGGAGAGTCAGAATACCCAGCAGGGCGATGAGGAAGCCGCAGTGGAGGCCGGACACGGCGGTCAGGTGCATGAGCCCCGCCTCCGAGAGCTGCCGCTGGCTCAGGCTGTCCAGTCCGTCCCGCTCCCCGGTGAGCATGGCCAGGAGAAGGCCCCGCTCCGGCTGCCCATAGACCTCCCCGGCGGCCATCCGCAGACCCCGGGCCATCCGCTGGGGCAGGTACCGGAGTCCTCCGCCGGGCTCCGCCTCCAGCTCGCCCCGGCCGTACAGGCGCAGAAAGACGCCCCGGGAGGTGAAATAGGCGCTCTCCTCTCCGCCCAGAACCTGGGCGCTTTGATATTTCACATCGGCGGCGGCCCGGTCCCCCGGCTCCAGATCCAGCAGCTCCCGGCCGCCGTAGTACACCGCCCGGCCCAAAAGGCCCTGGACCCGGACCTGACAGCGAGCCCCGAAGTCCGTCTCCTCCGGGTACCCGGTCAGCTCCATCACCGCACTCCCCTCCGTGCCCGCCAGCTGCCGGGCGGGGGCCTGGACCAGGGCGGCGTAGCCGGTGAACCAGAGAAGCCCCGCCGCCAGCCCGGCGGCCCCGATGCGCACCCTCGCCGATGGGGTCAGCCCCACCAGCAGAGCGGCCAGCGCCGCCCACAGCCGCCAGGACTCCGGCAGCAGGTAGCAGCACAGGGCGCATCCGGCGGCGAAGGGCAGGGCAAACACCGTCAATCTCCGCATGGCGGCTATTTGGTGGGATCCATCCGGTCCGTGCGGCCAAGGATGTAGTCGGTGCTGGTGTGGTAGAGGTCCGCCAGACGGATGAGGGCCCAGACGGGGATCTCCCGGATGCCCCGCTCATACCGCCCGTAGACCTCCTTATTCATGCACAGGTATTCCGCCACGTCCTTCTGGTGAAGATCGTGGTCATATCGCAAATCAGCTATGCGCGGGAATTTCATGGGCGTCACCTCTGTAAAAATCCTACCATTCGGTAGTCTTTCGCAGGGCATAACCTATCATTCGGTTGGCCATGCAGGCATTTTGCCGCAGGGGTATGATATCTGTTTTACAGGGTATCATTTTACCGGGAAAAAGTCAAATCCAACAAAACGGTTTTCCCCTCCAGGCTCTCCGCGCCCCATATCCTCCCAAAAGAAAAATTTTAGGTCAAATTCACCCTAAATATAATAGGTCAAACTGACATACTACTCTCGGTGATTGTATGAGCAGATTAAGGCAGCTGCGAAAAGAGCGCGGCTATACCCAAGTGAAAATGCAGATGCTGACGGGCATTGACCAGAGCGACTACTCCAAGCTGGAGACCGGGAAGCGCTACTTTACCTATGAGCAGCTGCGCCGGGTGGCCCTGGCCCTGGACACCAGCATGGACTATCTGGCGGGGCTCACCGATGAAAAGCGGCCCTATCCCCGCACCTCCGGTCCCGGCAGAAAGGAGCGGCTGTGAACATTCTTCTTGATCTCCTCTTTCCGCCCCGGTGCGCCTTCTGCGGCGCTCTCACAGACCGGCCGGGCGTGTGCCCGGACTGCCAACTGCCCCGCATCCCGCCGGACCAGGTCCTGCGCCCGGTGGGGGAGCGGGGCTACCTCTGCGCGGTGGCCCTCTACTACGACGGGCCCGTGCAGACCGGCGTGCGGGCCCTGAAGTTTGAGGGCAAGTCCTGGCGGACGGAGGTGTTCGCCCAATATATCGTTCAGGCGGCGGCGGAGCACCTCTCCGGCGCCTTTGACGCGGTGACCTATGTCCCCGTCAGCCCCCGGCGGAAATTCGTCCGGGGCTATGACCAGGCCCAGCTCCTGGCCCGGGCGGCGGCAAAAGTCTGGGAGGTCCGAGCGGAACAGACCTTGCGGAAAATCCGTCACAATCAGGCCCAGTCCTCCTTAACGCGGCCGGAGGATCGGCGGGAGAATGTGAAAACCGCCTACGCCGTCCCCCGGCCGGAGCGGGTGGCGGGCCGCCGGTTCCTGCTCATCGACGATGTGTGCACCACCGGCGGCACCCTCTCCGCCTGCGCCGACGCGCTCATGGACGCGGGCGCCGGGTCGGTGGTCTGCGCCGCCCTGGCGGGGGGCCACGGCGCGGATCCTGGAAAATAGCTGAGAATAAAGGGATGACAGCTGTTTTTTTGGGCAAAATTTAAGAAAGAAAGTAGTCTGTTCCGCTTGCAAAAATTGGAACGGCTTAGTATAATGGTTTTTTAGAGTACAAGCAAGGAAATTGCTAAGAATAGAATGGAAAGCTGACGAGGTGGAAAGTATGTGCGCTATTGCGAAGGATATTGGCATTGATCTGGGAACCGCTTCCGTGTTGGTATATGTGAAGGGCAAGGGCATCGTGCTCAACGAGCCCTCCGTCGTGGCCATGGACAAGAATACCGGCAAGCTCCTCAAGGTGGGCGAGGACGCCCGCCAGATGCTGGGCCGCACCCCCGGCAACATCGTGGCCATCCGCCCCCTGCGGGAGGGGGTCATCTCCGACTACGACATGACCGAGCGGATGCTCAAGGAGTTCATCCGCAAGGTGGCCGGATTTATGGTCTTCAAGCCCCGGGTCATCATCTGCGTCCCCTCCGGCATCACGGAGGTGGAGGAGAGAGCCGTGGTGGACGCGGGCATCCAGGCCGGGTGCCGGCGGGTGTACCTCATCGAGGAGCCTGTGGCCGCCGCCATCGGCGCGGGCATCGACATCACCAAGCCCGACGGCCACATGGTAGTGGACATCGGCGGCGGCACCGCCGACATCGCCGTCATCTCCCTGAGCGGCGTGGTGGAGTCCGCGTCCATCAAGGTGGCCGGAGACCAGTTCAACGAGGCCGTGGTCAAGTATATGCGCCGCAAGCACAACATCCTGGTGGGCGAGAGCACGGCGGAGAAGATGAAGATCGCCATCGGCTGCGTCTTCCCCAAGGAGGAGGAGACCACCATGGACGTGAAGGGCCGGTGCCTGCTCACGGGCCTGCCCAAGACCATCACCGTCTCCTCCGGGGAGATGCTGGAGGCCTTTGAGGAGCCCACGGAGCGGATCCTGGAGAGCATCCACGCCGTGCTGGAGCGCACGCCCCCGGAGCTGGTGGCGGACGTGTCCACCAACGGCATCATGATGACCGGCGGCGGCAGTCTGGTCTACGGCTTTGACAAGCTCATCACCTCCCGCACCGGCATCGCCACCACGGTGGCGGACAACGCCATCGCCTGCGTGGCCGAGGGTACGGGCAAGAGTCTGGACATGATTACAGACATGCAGGAGGGCACCATCAATCTCTCCCGCCGCCGGCAGGTGAACTGAATCGGGGGAACCTTCTCGCTTTTTTTCACAAAAATATGATTTTCTCTTGCAAAAGAGGAGGGAATCTGATAGAATAATTCAGCGTCATGCTGGAAGGCAGTTTTTACCACCAGATATCATCCGTTCGGAGGTTTCGATAGAATGTCTAAAAAGCCGATTAGTCAAAAGCGTGCGGACCGGGAGAGGCAGGAGAGCCAGACCCTGCACCGGGTTTTCAACGTGTTTCTGCTGGGTCTGGCGGCGGAGTGCTATCTGCTCCTGGTGTACCGGGGCTATGCCATGGGCACCATTGATTCCCTGCTCATCTGGCACCAGATCCTCACGTGGGGCATGTATCTGGGTCTGGTGATGCTGATTGCCGGCGTCGCCGTGGGCATCGCCAAGCGGAAGGACAGCCGTCTGCGCAAAATCATGACCTGGGTGGCTGGAGGGGGTCTGTTCCTGGCCCTGACCGGATGGGTGGTCACCTTCTTCTTCGACAACAGCCGGGGCATCACCGCCATGTGTGTGCTGGTCCCCATTGCCGTTGTGCTTGCTTTGGTATACCTTCTGTTCCAGCCGGAGTGCTTCTGGTGCACCCTCGCGGTCAGCTGCGCCATGTTCGCCGTGTGGGCCCGGGGGGCCTCTGCGGACTCCGCCGCCTTCAGCAAGGTGGTGATCGCGGGCTGCGTGGTGGGTGCGCTCCTGCTGGCCGCTGCCGCCTATCTGGCCAACAAGGCCCAGAAGGACGGGGGTATGCTGTGGGGCCTGCGGGTTGTCACCCCGGATTGCGACTACCGGGTGGTCTACGGCGTACTGGCTGTGGCCCTGGTATGCGTGGCGCTGGCGGCTGTGGCGGCTCCTGCGGCCTATTATCTGATGTGGGCGCTGGGCATCCTGCTGTTTGCGGAGCTGGTGTACCACACCACCAAGCTGATGTGATCTGAAAATGAATATAAAAAGGGAGACAGGACGGCTGATCCTGTCTCCTTTTGCTATGCCAGTACGCCCCGGCCGACGCTGAGCCCGCCGCCCTCCAGCAGGCGGCGCTTCAAATTCCGCTGTAGGGTGGTGTCCTCCGGCAGGTCCGCCAGAGAAGCGGCAGGGTCCCGGCGGAAGATCCAGCGCATGTACTCCCTGTCCCCGGTCTCTGTCCCCTCCAGCCGGAACCGGCGCTGAAAGGCCAGGATCCGGGACTCCGGCGGCAGCAGCTCCCTCAGCTCCGGGGCCAGCAGCCAGGAGCGGCACAGATAGGGCCGTCCGGCCCAGGCCGGGAAGCGGTCCGCGAAAAAGGACCGGGCCCAGTCCAGGGACCTGCCGCACCTGTCCGGGGTCAGCGCCGCGTCCGAGGGGATATGGATGCTGATCCATGGCCCCCCGTCCCCGGTTCGCAGCTCGTACTCCAGCTCCCCCAGCCGGAACAGGGTCCCGCTGATCTGCCGGGCCGTCCACCAGCCCCGGTCAAAGGCCGGAACGCCGGTGATCTGCCGGCACTCCTCCAGAAACCGGGGAAAACAGCCCATGGTGGCGAAGTAGATCTGGTCCGGGATGCCCCGCTCCCCGTACCAGGAGTAAAGGTCCGCCCCGCAGGAGAGCATACAGGCCAGCAGCTTGTACTGCCGCCGGTCCTCCCCCAGCAGTTCCTTCAGCAGCGCCCGCCCCTGGGCCTCGGTGTCCATGTGCCGGAGCAGATCCAGGGCGGGGGCCAGCCGGTCCCGGTCCGCCGACCGCCAAAAGTCCAGCGCCGCCCGCCGGGCCTCCTCCTGCAAGCGGATCCCATGGCACAGCGCCGTCAGCTCCACGGCTCGCCCTCCCTCTTACAGAATAAAGCCTCCGTCCGCCGTGAGGACCTGGCCGGTGATGAATCCCGCCTTGTCCCCGGCCAGGAAGGCCACCGCCTCCGCGATCTCCTCCGGCGCGCCCAGCCGGCCCATGGGGGTCTCCTCCGCCAGGGCCTCCATGGTCTCCCGGCCCAGGACCTCCACCATGTCCGTGCGGATGACCCCAGGGGCCACGCAGTTGACCCGAATGCCAGAGGGGGCCAGCTCCATGGCCAGGGAGCGGGTGAGACCGATGAGGGCCGCCTTGGTGGCGGAGTAGGCGGTCTCGCAGGAGGCGCCCCGCTGGCCCCAGATAGAGGAGATATTCACGATGGACCCCGTCTTCTCGTGGAGCATGTGGGGCAGCACCGCCTGGATGGTGTGGAAAGCGCCGTCCACGTTCACGGCAAAAATCCGCCGCCAGAAGTCCTCCTCAATGTCCTGGAACAGAGACTGCTGGGCCGTGCCCGCGTTGTTCACCAGCAGGGAGACCGGGCCGAAGGCCGTCTCCACCCGTGTGACAGCGGCGGTGATGGCCGCCCGGTCCGCCACGTCGGCCTGGACCGCCAGGACCTCATGCCCCTGGCTCCGCAGTTCGCTCTCCAGGGCAAGGGCCTGATCCCGGGCCTGGAGGTAGTTGATGCCGACAGACCAGCCCTCCGCCGCCAGACGGCGGACAACGGCCCGTCCAATGCCCCGGCTGCCGCCGGTGACAAACGCTGTTCTGCCCATGTTCTCTCCTCCTGTGTAAAATAACCCCCCGGCCTGTTTTTACAGGCTGAAATTAAGAAACAACCGACTCCAGCTCCGGCGGTTACCTTTTTCATCACATAAGGACACCAACCGCTTACCGGCAGTGCCCTTTCTATATTCAGTATAGCCGGATGAACCGACCTTGTCAAGAACCACTCCCCAGGTCTGGGGAGTGCTGTGAAAAACAGATGCAGGGGTGAGCATTGCTCACCCCTGCGCCGTCTGACGAAAATCGTCTATCGTCTGCCGCCGAAGCCGCCGCCACGGCCGCCTCCGAAGCTTCCTCCACGGGATCCGCCGCCAAATCCTCCGCCGCGGCTTCCTCCGCCAAAGCTGCCGCTTCTGGGTCCGCCGAAGCCGCCGCCACGGGATCCGCCGCCGAAGCTTCCGCTGCGGGGCGGGGTGAAGCCTCCGCCCATCGGAGGCCTGGGGCCTCCCATCGGCGGACGGGGCCCTCCTCCCATGGGGGGCCTGGGTCCTCTGGGGCCGCCGCCCATGGGGGGACGGGGACCGGGACCTCTGTGGCGCGGGGGCGGTGGCGCGTAGTGCCGCCGGTACCAGCGGCTGCCGGGCCGGTGCCACCAGAGAATAGGCCGGTAGACCACCGGCGGGACCGGCATACCGCCGTAGCGGCCATACCAGCTGCTGTAGCGCAGGCTGTCCACCATGGTGAAGAGCACAATCAGGAAGATCAGCAGCAGGACTATGGGGATCAGGGCCGCGATGACGCCGAACACCCCGCTTCCGCCCTCTCCGCCGGAGCCGTAGGGCTGAAGCAGCAGGTGGAGCTGGCCCATCAGGTTCAGCACGCCGCCGCTGTAGTCCTTCTGCTGGACATATCCGGCCATGCAGGCGTCCACAAAACTGGTGGACTGGGCGGCCAGCAGGTCGTAGAAGCTGCCGCTGGCCACCAGCCGGTAGTCCTCCGCGCCGGCGTCGATGAGGAGGATGGCGTCATTCTCCCCCAGCAGCAGGTCCTCCGCCCAGGTCCAGGCGGCCTCCTCGATACCGCCCAGAGAGGCGGTCCCTTGGGTGGTGACCACGGCCAGAATGCCCCGGTTGCTTTTATCCCAGTTGGCGTTGTAGAGCAGGATGCTCTTCTCCGCGCCGGCGGAGAGGACGTTGGCCTCGTCCACCAGGTAGGCGCTGAGGTAGGCGGTGCTCAGGCTGTCGTCCAGGGCTGCGCCGCCCTCCGGCACCTCCACCTGGGGCCGCTTGGAGAGGCCGTAGAGGGAGGAGAGGGCGATGGCCGCGATAAGGACAAAGGCCGCGAATGCTTTATTTTTCAATAGCTTCATATGATTACAACTCCTATCTTCTTTTCTTTATGAACTAAGAAAAGAAGCAAAAGAAACACTTTTTAGACAGTCCTGACGACAGATTATCCCCGCAGCTCCATGAGCTTCTGCTTCAGCTCGCCCTCAATGCGGCCCAGCTCCACCTCGGCCTCCCGGCGCTTCTGGGCGCCGTCCCTCTGGATCTGGATCACCTCGTCCAGGGTGGAGATGAGCTGCTGATTGGTGTGCTGGAGGGTCTCAATGTCGATGATGGCCCGCTCGGCCTCCTTGGCGGTGGCGATGGTGCCCATCTTGAGCATGTCCGCGTTCTTCTTGAGCAGCTCGTTGGTGGCGTTGGTCACGGCGGTCTGGGCGGCAGTGGCCTTGCGGCTGTTCTCCAGGCCCAGGGCCAGCACCATCTGGCTCTTCCACAGGGGGATGGTGTTGACCAGGGAGGACTGGATCTTCTCCACCATCAGGGTGTCGTTATTCTGGAGCATCCTGGTCTGGGGCCCCATCTGGATGGACACCATGCGGGTCAGCTCCAGGTCGTGGAGCTTCTTGTCAAATCGGTCGCACATCTGAGTCAGATCATTGTAGGCCTGGGCGTCCTCCTGACGGCCGGAGGCCTCCGCCTTTTTGCGCAGCTCCTCCAGCTGTCCGGAGCGGACCTCCGCCAGCCGCTTCTTGCCGGCGATGATATACATGGTCAGCTCCTTGTAGTACTTCAGGTTCAGCTCATACATCTGGTCGAACATGGCGATGTCCTTCATGAGCACCACCTGATGCTGCTCCAGCTCCCGGGCGATCTTCTCCACATTGGCCTCGGCCTTGCCGTACTGGGCTTTCATGGCCTCCATCTTGTTTCCGGCCTTTTTGAAGAAGCCGAACAGGCCCTTTTCCTCCTCCTCCTGGCCGAAGCTCTTCAGCTCCACCACCAGACTGGAGAGGGTGTCGCCCACCTCCCCCAGATCCTTGGTGCGCACCTTGCTCAGGGCGCTCTCGGAGAAGGAGGCCACGCCCTTCTGGGCGGCCACGCCGTACTGCAGGATCAGCTGGGAGTCGTTGAGGTCGATCTTTTTGGAGAAGTCGTCCACCACCTTCTTCTCCTCCTCGTTGAGCATACTGTCGTCAATCACCACGGGCTCGGCCTTGGGCTTCTCCGGCTCCACGGCAGGGGCGGCGGGCTCAGCGCCCAGGGTGAGGGTGGGGATCTCCGCCTTGGCCGCGTCGGCGTTCAGGGTCAGCTGGGGCATCATGCCCTCCATGTCAGTCATTTTCTGGTCCTCCTTCTTAATTGTCAGTGAGCACGTCTCTTAGAACCTGTATTCACAACCGTTGACGCTGTCTGTCCGGCCTTTTTCCTGTCATACTGCGTCGATTTTCCTTCCAATCCGTCAGGATTACTGCGGAAAATCTTCTTGTCTGGCGGGAAAAATCCTCGCCCATCCAGCATCTCCCGGCTATGAATACAGGTTCTTACAGTTCAAGCTTGATGTCTGTGCCGTCGCCGTTCTTGGTGGTCTGGGCCTCCATGTGGTCCCCGGCCAGCCCCTCCCGGGCCAGCATAGTCTCCAGCACGGAGATGTCGGTGGAGATATCCAGGGCGTCCTCGCCGAAGAGGCTGTCCAGCTGCTTCTCAAAGGCGGTGACAATCGCGCCCATGATGTTCTCCACCCGCTCCTTGGTGCCGGTGATGTTCTCCCCGGCCACGCCGGTGGAGTCCATGCGGTCGTAGGCGTTGAGGAGCTTCAGGGTGGTGGGCAGGTAGTAGTCCATAAAGCGGCGGATCTGGGGCAGCTTGGCGGGGTCCGCCTTCACCTGCTGGAAGATCTGCTGGCACACGGTCTCCAGCCGGCGGATGTCGGCGGAGATCTTCTCGTCCTCAATGGCGTCGTCCAGACGCTTCATCTCGCTGACAGCCTTCCTGCCGTCGGAGATCATTTTATCCAGCTCCGCGTTGCCGGTGGGCTTCTCCTCCTCCTTGGGGGGATCGGGAATCGCGGTTTCGATCACCTCGTCCTTGCAGATGCTCCCCAGCAGGAGGAACACCCCTGCGGACAGCAGGGCGGCAAAGACAAAATGGTTCCATCGGTAGAGATCAAAGGCCAGGGCGTAGACC
>ERZ777011.1647-NODE-1647-length-22101-cov-3.601606_pt1 | contig 22101 bp, 12 predicted proteins | sample MGYA00374964_ERZ777011 | MGnify/ENA primary metagenome ERZ777011 (study PRJEB29310, sample SAMD00008975) | mouse gut metagenome | study: EMG produced TPA metagenomics assembly of the Metagenome analysis of fecal microbiota from mouse which was promoted... | reverse complement strand
AGTCATGTCCGGAAGAATGCGAAAAGCGTGCATTCTTCTGAAGCAGTGAAATAGGTAGCCTAAGAACAACTAAGTCATGTCCGGAAGAATGCGAAAAGCGTGCATTCTTCTGAAGCAGTGAAATAGGCAGCCTAAGAACAACTAAGTCATGTCTGGAAGAATGCAAGAGGCAAGTGGAACAGATAATATATTATAAAACGATTAGGAGGAACAATCATGGCACAGGCAAGCAACTTGAAACGGGATGTACTGGTACTGAATCTGGAGAAGGAGTTGGAGGAGCAGACACAGAGCGGTTACGGCAAGAGTGTGGCGGCGTGCAGTAACGAAGAGCTTTATTACAGTCTGTTACAGTTATCCAAGAAACTGATGGCAGTATCCGAACCGATCGAGGGTGAGAAGAAGATCTACTATATTTCCGCAGAATTTCTGATCGGTAAGCTGTTATCCAACAATCTGATTAATCTGGGGATCTATGACAAGCTGGATGAGATCCTGACGAAGAACGGCAAGAACTTAAGCGCAATCGAAGAGGTTGAGCCGGAACCGTCCCTTGGTAACGGTGGTCTTGGTCGTCTGGCGGCATGTTTCCTTGACTCTATCGCGACACTTGGTCTTCCCGGCGAAGGAATCGGTCTGAACTATCATTTCGGACTGTTCAAGCAGGTATTTAAGGATAAGCTGCAGACGGCAGAGAAGAATGACTGGATCGAGGATCAGTCCTGGCTGACGAAGACAGACACTTCTTTTGAGGTTGCTTTTGGTGACAAGAAGGTTACTTCAAGATTATATGACATTGATGTCATTGGATATGACAATGGTGTCAACAAACTGAGACTGTTTGATATTGAGACACTGGATGAGAGCCTTGTAAAGAAAGGCATTGATTTTGATAAAGAGGATATCGAGAAGAACCTGACATTGTTCTTATATCCTGATGACTCTGATGAAGCCGGCAACCTGCTGCGTATCTATCAGCAGTATTTTATGGTGAGCAATGCTGCGCAGCTGATCTTAAAAGAGATGAAAGAGAAGAAGTATGATCTGCGCAAAATGTATGAGCATGCGGTAATTCAGATCAATGATACGCACCCGACCATGGTGATTCCGGAACTGATCAGAATCCTTGTGGACGATAAGGCGTTTACCATGGATGAGGCGATCGACGTTGTAAGCAAGACCTGTGCATATACCAACCATACGATTCTTGCAGAGGCATTGGAGAAGTGGCCGCTTGAATATCTGGAGAAAGTGGTGCCCCAGTTAGTGCCCATCATCAAAGAACTGGATAAGAGAGTAGCGGCAAAATATGACGATCCGAAGGTACAGATCATCGACGAGAACGACAGAGTGCATATGGCACACATTGATATCCACTACGGTTTCTCTGTAAACGGTGTGGCTGCCATCCATACGGAGATCCTGAAAGATACGGAACTGAATGCTTTCTACAAGATCTATCCGGAGAAGTTTAACAATAAGACCAACGGCATCACGTTCAGAAGATGGCTGTTATCCTGTAACCGTGAACTGGCAGGCTTCCTTTCCCAGACCATCGGCGACGGTTATAAGAAAGATGCGGATAAGCTGGAGAAGCTGCTGGAGTTTATCAATGACGACGCTGTGCTTGACCGCATTGCCGAGATCAAGATGAACCGCAAGAAAGATCTGGCGGCTTATGTGAAAGAGGTGGAAGGTGTTACATTAAATCCCGACTCCATTTTCGATCTGCAGAGTAAGAGACTGCATGAGTACAAACGTCAGCAGATGAACGCGCTTTATATCATTCACAAATATCTGGAGATCAAGGCAGGCAAGAAGCCCGCAAGACCGATGACCTTTATCTTCGGTGCAAAGGCTGCGCCCGCTTACGTGATCGCGCAGGATATTATCCACCTGCTGCTGGTACTGCAGGAGATCGTCAATAACGATCCTGATGTGAGCCCTTATATGACAGTGCTCATGGTGGAGAACTACAACGTGGCTTATGCGGAGAAGATGATTCCGGCGTGCGATATTTCCGAGCAGATCTCCCTCGCTTCCAAGGAGGCATCGGGAACAGGTAACATGAAGTACATGTTGAACGGTGCGGTGACACTGGGTACTTCCGACGGTGCAAACGTGGAGATCCACGAACTGGTAGGAGACGATAACATTTATATCTTCGGTGAGAAATCTGAAGACGTAATCAAACATTATGAGAAAGCGGATTATGTATCGAAGGATTACTACGAGAAGAGTCCGGTGATCAAAGAGGCGGTTGACTTTATTGTCAGCAAGGAAGCGCTCAAGGCCGGTCATAAAGAGAATCTGGAAAGACTGTACAAAGAGCTTCTGAACAAAGACTGGTTCATGACGCTGTTAGATCTGGAGGACTACATCAAGACCAAGGATCAGATGATGGCGGATTATGAGGACCAGAAGAAGTGGCGCAAGATGATGCTTGTCAACATCGCCAAGGCAGGTTTCTTCTCCTCCGACAGAACCATTGAGGAGTACAACAGAGATATCTGGAAGTTAAGATAATAAATTAACATAAAATGGTCTGAATACTTTTGTGGTGTTCAGGCCATTTTTGCTGTCTTTACAGGTATGTGGGATTGTGCTGATTATGTCGTTATTCGGCGATTAGTATTTATATATCTTAATTGAAATATGCTGCCTGCAATGGTAGAATGTCCTACATAAGTTATGAATATTTATGCAGACAAAAACAGGAGGAAAGGAGATACCAGCGGGCGGAGCAAAGTAAGGCGTGCGATATCACCTGGAAGCGGCATGGGTGTCGGAAGAGAGGACAGGAAAAAAAAGAAACTGTGGGACGGGATATTGCTATGTGTCAGTATCGGTTTCTATTTGCTGTATCCGCTGTTAGACGGCCCGGTGTGGTGCGCGGATTCCGGCGGATATGTTTCCATGCATATCACGCGGGAACCGCTCTATCCGACATTCCTTGCGCTGTGCAGAGGCATGGCGGGCGTCCTGCGGGTCGATGCGCTGATGATCACGGTTGTACTGCAGAGTGTGCTGGCAGGTTTCACTGCATGGTATGCAGGGATAGCGATCCGGGACATGAAGGCGGGCAGCAGGGTCTTGCAGCTTGCGGCGATCCTGTTTCAATTCGCAGTGACGCTTCTATGCCGGTTTGCGGCGGGCAGAGGATCGGCATATACGGACAGTATATTGACGGAAGGAGTCGGGCTTTCGTTTTATGTGTTGTTTATCATCAGTCTGTATCTTTATGTACGGACGCGGCGCAGCAGGCAGCTGTGGCTGACGCTTTTATTTTCTTTTCTGCTGATCAGTCTGCGCAAGCAGATGATGATTACGCTGCTGATTATGGGAATTGTTTTTGCATGGTATATCCTGATACGGGAGCGACAGATCCGAAAGTTTCTGTGCCTGGCGGCGATGATCGCAGCGGTTCTGATTGCGGGGAAAGTATTTGACAGAACCTATCAGTATGCGGTCCGGGGTGAGTGGATGGAGCACAGCGGCAATTCCATGGGGATCTTGTGCACGCTGCTGTATTCTTCGGATGTGGAGAAGGATCAGACATTGTTCGAGAATGAGACGGTGCGGGAGCTCTATCTGGAGATTATGCGGCAGGCGGATGCGCAGCAGTTGTTGTACAAGTACGCGGGGAGCGGCTGGCTGACGGTGTCGGGCCATTATGCGGACAGCTATGATGCGATCGGCTACGGGATTATCAATCCCGTGGTGGAGGGATACATTCAGGAGAATTTCGAGTATTCCGAGACGGAGACGGCACGGCAATACGATGCGGTCTGTGGGGAGATGACCCGCACGCTTATGCGGCAGAGCCACATGCCGTTATTTAAAGTATATGTATATAATCTGTGGAAAGGGCTGGTCAACTCGATCGCGCAGGCGAACCGGCTGCTCAGCCTGTATGCTGCTGCGGCCTATTTGACCGCGGGCGCTATGGCGTGGTATCTGGCGCGGCGCGGGAGTACGCTGCAACGGCGGATACGGAGTGTTCCGGACAAAGGGAGTATGCAGGAAGAAGAGAGCGTGCAGGCTGTGAGCGGAGAAATCGGGGCAAGTCTTTGTTTTGCATTTATTGTGCTGACCGGTATTGTGGTGAACGCGCTGGCCGTCGGCATTGTCATCTTTGCACAGCCGCGGTATATGATTTACAGCATGGGGCTGTTCTATACCGCGGTATGCATGATGGGGTATGACATATTGCGCTTACAAAAGCATATATACCGGCCTGTTTATTGACATATATGCAGTACAAATGCCTCATAAGGCTTAAGGGTCATCCCGGCCTTATCATATACATTTTCCCTGTTAGAGATCAGGCAGGGTGCGCCCACAAACGCATCGGGAAGGGTATAAGCCGTCTCGCGGCCGCTGAAGCTGCACACAACGAGAAGCTGCTCTTCATCCAGTGTTCTGGTGTAGACGTAGAGTTCCTCACTGTCTGGCAGGAGCAGCTCATACCTGCCGTATACCATGACCGGATGCTCTTTTCTGAGTGCAATCAGCTTCTTATAATAATGGAATACGGAATCCGGGTCTGCGGTCGCTGCTTTGGCGTTGATCTCCTTATAATTGGGATTGACCGGAAGCCATGGTGTTCCGGCGGTGAATCCCGCCTGTGCGGAGTCATCCCACTGCATGGGCGTTCTGGCGTTATCCCGGCTCTTGAAGATAATACACGGCCAGAATACCTCGTGGGATAAGGAACCCTCGGCGCACCACTCTCTGTAAGCGTTAATACTCTCGATATCGCGGAAATCATCGGGACTCTGAAAAGGGTAATTGGTCATACCCAGTTCTTCGCCCTGATAGATATAAGGCGTACCCTGCAGCATGTGCAGGCAGGTGGCGAGCATCTTCGCGGAAACCTCCCGATACTGCGGACGGTCGTCACCGAAACGGGAGACGGCGCGCGGCTGGTCGTGATTGTCCCAGAACAGGCTGTTCCATGCCTGACCGTAAAGTTCAGTCTGCCAGCGGGACAAGGTCTTCTTCAGCGTGGTAAGCGGGATCTTTTCATCCGTCCACTTTCCGTATTTGCCGTCGCCCTCCACATGCTCGAACTGGAATACCATGTTGAGTTCATGTGCGTCCTCACCCGCGTACTGCTTCGCAAGTTCTGTCGTTACGCCGGCTGTCTCGCCGACGGTCATGATATCGTATCTGGAGAGCACTTTCGCGTTCATCTCCTGCAGATATTTGTGTACATTGGGACCGTGGATACAGTATGGACCGAAGTCTCCGTACTGACCGTCCCCCTTGCCGTCCGGCATTTCTCCGGTCTTGGAAATCATGCTGATCACGTCCATGCGGAAACCGTCGATGCCTTTATCACACCACCATGTCATCATGTCGAACACTTCCTGCCGCACTTTTGCGTTATCCCAGTTTAAGTCGGGCTGTTTTCTGGAAAAAAGGTGCAGGTAGTACATACCGGTCGTCTCGTCATACTGCCATGCCGATCCGCCGAAGCAGGAACCCCAGTTGTTGGGCGGGGTCTGTGCGTCTTTGCCCTCGCGCCAGATATAGTAGTCGCGGTAGGCGTTATCAGTAGATTTCCGGCTTTCCATAAACCATTTGTGTTCGTCGGAGGTGTGGTTGACCACCAGGTCCATGACGATGCGGATGCCGCGCTTATGCGCCTCAGCCAGCAGCTCGTCGAAATCTTCCATCGTGCCGAATTCATCCATAATGTCCTGATAATCGCTGATATCGTAACCGTTGTCATCGTTTGGAGACTTATACACCGGAGAAAGCCAGATCACGTCGATCCCCAGATATTTCAGATAGTCCAGCCTGCTGATGATGCCCTGCAGATCGCCGATGCCGTCTCCGTTGCTGTCCATAAAACTGCGCGGATAAATCTGATAGATAACCGCCTCTTTCCACCATGTTCTGTTCATATTCATTCCGTCCTTTCTACTTTATTTAGTTTATATGCTAATGAACAGCCTGAAATAATAGAAAGTTCCTAAGGAGACCCTAGAACAGCGCCGGCACTTAGCGAGGTTTCTTACGAGCTTAGTGTCCGTTGCGCTGTGAAAGGAGCGAAAGCGTGTCGACGAGGATCTTTCTATTATCTCAGGCGTTGTTTTTACATTTCTAGTATCACTACCTGATAGCCGTGCAGTCTGATGCGACTGCCGTCCGCCGCTATTTCTTTATAATTGTTCAAAAGTACTTTTTTATATGCACCGGGCAGCAGGATCTCCTGCTCTTCACGCTGGTAATTGCCGATCACAAGCAGCGTCCGGTCTCCCTTCCGGTAATATGCCATCAGGTTGTGCCGCTCCTCCCACGCCGGTTTCAGTGCGCCGTACACGATGGTTTCTTTGTAGGCCGGGTCTTTGCGCAGCGCGATCAGTTTCTTATAGAAAGCGTATACCGAGTCAGGATCGCCTGTCTGCGCCTTCGCGTTAATGGAAGCGTAGTTGGGATTGACCCTGAGCCAGGGAGTACCGCTCGTAAATCCGGCATTGGCTTCATCGGACCACTGCATGGGGGTGCGGGCGTTGTCACGGCTGTATTTTGAGACGGCCTTTAAAGCTTCCGCGGGCGTGAGTCCGGCTTCCAGAGCGACAAGATATTCGTCGCGGGTAGAGATATCGTCAATCTCTTCTATAGAAGTAAAGGGCATATTCTCCATGCCCAGTTCCTGACCCTGGTAGATAAAAGGAAGCCCGCGCAGCATGAAGTTTAACGCTGCCAGCATTTTTTTGCTCTCTGTGCAGCAGTCTCCCTCGGGAATGTAGCGGCTGACGCCCCGCGGTTCGTCGTGGTTTTCAATAATATTGGACAGGAAGCCGATATTCCCGACTTTAGCCTGCGATTCAAAGCAGCGGTGTTTGTATTCATCCGGGGCAACTGGCTTCGCGTCATACCAGCCTTTGTCACTGGCGCCGCACATCGTCTCGTTAAAGTCGAACATGCTGGAGAAATAGCCGTCGTCGCCGATAAAGTCCGGGATTTCTTCCGGTTTTTCATTGAAAACCTCGCCTACCGTGAAGGCGTCGTATTGACGGAAGGTTCGGTCACGCAGTTCCGAGAGGAAAGTACCGATCCCCTCTGCCTCCTGCAGCATGACATGCATACCGCACAGCCCGTCGTCCCGGTCCGGTTCGTAGCTGCGAAGCGGCAGCGCTTTCTTGATATTGATGATCGCGTCGATGCGGAAACCGCCGAGACCCTTGTCGAGCCACCAGTTGATATTCCGGTAGACTTCTTCGCGAAGCTCCGGGTTTTCCCAGTTAAGGTCCGGCTGTTTCTTATGAAACACATGGAGATACTGCCTGTCTGTGCCGGGCAGGTCTTCCCACACGGGACCGCCGAAGTAGGAACGCCAGTTGGTGGGCAGTTCCCCGTCCGTCTTTTTCCGCAGATAGAAAAAATTACCGTATTTGCCGTCGGGATCTTCGCAGGCTTTCCGGAACCACTCGTGCTCGTCGGAGCAGTGGTTTACGACCAGATCCATCAGAATATACATATCCCGCTTCCTGGCTTCCGCGATCAGACGCTCCATGTCCTCCATGGTGCCGAAGCAAGGATCGATCCGATAGTAGTCAGAGATGTCGTAGCCCTGATCCGCCAGAGGAGACTGATAGCAGGGAGAAAGCCAGATAATGTCTATGCCCAGATCGTGCAGATAGTCGAGCTTATCTATGATGCCCGGCAGATCGCCGATGCCGTCGCCGTTGGAATCATAGAAACTCTTCGGATAAATCTGATATGCCACTTTGTCATGCCACCATTTCTTAGTCATAACCGCACCTCCCGCAAAAATGTCTTATGAAATACATTATAATGATTTGCATACGGAAAGTCTTACGGTTATATGCTAAATAATTACGTTATATTGACTTTTATCACATGGATTAGCTCGATAGTGATCTGCAGGTTCTGTTCGGGCAGTATGCCGTTTTATTTTGCACATAGCGCCTTTGGGCATCGAGGCAGCATTCTTATGGCGTCAATCTGTGACCGCAGCTGCGCTTTTGCGGTACTGCAAGGGGGTCATGCCCGTATACCGGCGAAATTCCCGCAGGAAATTCCCCATATTGTTGAAACCGCATTCCAGGCAGACCTCCGTCACGGGCAGACCGGTTTCTTCCAGGAGCCGTATTGCCTGTTTGATCCGGTATTCGTTGAGGTATTCCATCGGAGAGTGTCCGACCGCTTTCTTAAAAAGACGGCAGAAATATTGCTCGTTTAGATTCACGCATCCCGCAAGATCGGCTATATGAAGTTTTTCCTGATAATGGTGCTTCATATACGTCAGTGCGGTTTTAATGCTTTCGACGCGTTTATCCTGGTTACTTTCGGCAGGCATGAAAAGCCGGTTGGCAGAGAGCGTGGCAAGGATGTAGAGCAGAGCGGATTTGATATATAATTGACTGGTTAAGTCATCAGTCACGGCAGTGCTGTCCACACAGGCGTCTTCGGGACGGGAAGAGTCTGCGGCCGGCAGAATTACGGAGGGATCTACGGCCTTCATCTGGCCAAAGGCGTGCATGACGTCTGTAAAAGCGCTTTTCATCGGTGCGAATGCGGGCTGTTGTGGCGTGAGGCACCGCGGAAACAGCAGTCTGCCGCTTCGAATGGGTTTGAGCAGGCGGATCTGCGCTTCATCGCAGGAGTCAAAGCACAGGAGTCCGGGGGAGAAGACGATCGCATCTTCCCAGTGTCTGTCGGACGTCTCCGTGATGATGCTGTGCAGTTCGCCAGGGTTGATGAAGTAGAAGCATTCAGAGCGAATCGGAAATGATTCCATATTAATTTCCAGCCGGAACTTTCCAGCGGAAAAGTAGAGGATCTCAACCTCGTCATGCCAGTGGTGCTTGACCAGCGTGCCTTTGCCGGCGGAGTGGGTCCGGTAGATGGCACAGGGAAAAGAGTCTGTGCCGTGGGTACGGATTTCTTTGAGGATGGAGGGCTGTTTGGTCATGGAACGGCTCCTTTCACATTTGTGCATTTCCCGTTTTTCTACTATAGGGCGTATTGCACAGAGCGATTTCCGGTTTACTATGTCCGGGCGGGTTATACGTAACAATTTATGGCGTCATATTTATTATAGTAGAAAAACGGAAAATGCACAAAGAAGAAAGATTGAAAAATCACACGGGTGTGCGCGAAGAATGTTCCGGTATGAAAGGAGTACCGGTATGTGAAGTTCCGGTATGCGGGTAAAAAAGCTGTTGACAGATTACGTATCAGGGTGTATTATCATTCCATACAAAACCTAGTAAATAAGTATGAAATAAAACAAAGTGACACGTAAAGCGACATACAAAGCGACACAGGCTGTATGAGATGTCAGGCGGTGCGGAACGGGGACAGTTCAGAACGGAGGGAATGATGGCAGATATTAAAAAAAGTGCGGCGGAACTGATTGGCAGGACTCCTTTACTGGAGGTTACAAACTATGAAAAGAACCATGAAATTACGGAGGCGACGATTTTGGTGAAGCTGGAGTATCTGAATCCGGCCGGGTCCGTTAAGGACCGGATTGCGCTGAACATGATCGAGGAAGCGGAAAAGGCCGGCAGGCTGCAGCCGGGGGCGACTATCATCGAACCGACTTCCGGTAATACGGGCATCGGTCTGGCGGCGGTGGCAGCAGCCAAGGGTTATAAGGCGATCCTGACGCTGCCCGAGACGATGAGCGTGGAGCGCAGGAAGCTGCTGCAGGCATACGGGGCGGAACTGGTGCTGACCGATGGCACGCAGGGCATGACAGGTGCGATCGCCAAGGCGGAGGAACTGCATGCAGCCATGCCGGGGGCCATGATTCTCGGACAGTTCGTGAATCCGGCGAATCCCGCAGTGCATAAGGCAACCACGGGACCGGAGATCTGGAATGACACGGACGGTAAAGTGGATATCTTCGTGGCGGGTGTCGGCACGGGCGGCACGATCACGGGTGTGGGAGAGTATCTGAAGGAGCAGAATCCGGCGGTGCAGATCGTGGCGGTGGAGCCGGAGAGCAGTCCGGTTCTGTCCGGCGGTGCTGCGGGCGCTCATAAGATTCAGGGAATCGGCGCGGGGTTTGTGCCGGAGGTGCTGAATGCGGATGTATACGATGAGATTATCAAGGTTAGCAATGAAGATGCTTTTGCGGCAGGACGTGCGATTGCGGTAGAAGAAGGCGTGCTGGTGGGCATATCTTCCGGTGCGGCGCTCCATGCGGCGACTAAACTGGCAAGGCGGCCGGAGAATAAAGGGAAAACCATCGTGGCGCTCCTGCCGGATTCCGGTGACCGCTATCTGTCTACACCGCTGTTTTCGGCGGAGTAGCTACTGTGTAACAGTTCAGCCATTACGAATGGTGCGGGCTGAACTGCTGCAATATTCGTGTGAGTTTTCTTCCCACAACTTGACAAATGCCGCTATCCATACTAAAGTAGTCATGTTATAACAGTTTGATTTTATGCGGCATTTGCAGGGCGGAAGAGTATGCTTTTTCTTCTGTGCGCACAGATGAGACAGTCTGCAGGCGGTACAGCAGGAGATAACAGCAGACATGTGCATGGAAATGAGGAACAGTCGGATGGCGGGAATAATAGAAGTTCGTAATTTGAGTAAAACGTTTGTGACAAAAGATGGCGACGTAGAGGCGCTGCAGGATATTAACCTGTCGATTCAGGCGGGCGATATCTACGGTATCATCGGTATGTCAGGAGCAGGTAAAAGCACCCTGGTGCGCTGCCTCAATTTCCTGGAGCGTCCCACAGCGGGAACGGTGGAGATCGAGGGCAGGGATCTGGGTTCCATGTGGGAAAAGGAACTTCGTGCCAAACGCGCTGAGATCGCGATGATCTTCCAGCATTTCAACCTGCTGATGCAGAAAAATGTAATAGATAACATATGTTTTCCACTGCTGTATGCCGGCGTGAGTCAGAAGGACGGCGGGCAGCGGGGCGCTATGAGTAAGAAGGATGCCAGAAAGCGGGCGGAGGAGCTGCTAGAGATCGTAGGTATGACAGAGAAAGCGGGGGCATATCCGTCACAACTCTCGGGCGGACAGAAACAGCGTGTGGCGATCGCAAGAGCGCTTGCTGCGAATCCGAAAATCCTGCTGTGCGACGAGGCAACCAGTGCGCTGGACCCGCAGACGACACAGTCGATCTTACAGCTTTTGAAACAAATTAACAGGGATTATGGCATAACGATTGTTATCATTACCCATGAGATGTCGGTGGTCAGGGAGATCTGCTCTCATGTGGCGATCATCGGCGGGGGCCGTCTGGTGGAACAGGGCAGGGTAGCGGAAATCTTTTCCCATCCGAAGACGAAGGAAGCGAAGGAACTGATCGTCAGGGGACGGGGAGAGGAACGGCGTACATTAGAGAGCCATCAGAAGGATCTGATGAAAGGAAAATGCTGTATCCGTATCGTGTTTTCCGTCAATTCCTCTTTTGAACCGGTGATTGCCAACATGGTGCTTCGGTTCGGACAACCGATCAATATTCTGCGGGCCGACACCAAGAATGTGGAGGGCATCGCCAGAGGCGAGATGATCTTAAGCCTGCCGGACGATGTGCAGATGCAGCAGGATATGAAGGCGTATCTGATCGAGAGAGGTCTGGACGTAGAGGAGGTGGACGGCTATGTGGACTAGCGAAATGACACTTATGATGTGGGACGGCGTGAAAGAAACCATATTTATGACATTGTTGTCAACTCTGTTCGGTTATCTGCTGGGACTGCCCATGGGTATTGCGCTGGCGGTGACTGACAAGAGCGGTATTAAGCCCAACGCAGTGATCTACAAGGTACTGGATGTGATTGCCAATGTGGTCAGAAGTGTTCCGTTTCTGATCCTGTTGATTCTGGTTATGCCGTTTACGAAGATGATCGTGGGCAAGAGTTACGGCACGGCGGCTACGGTCGTTCCGCTTACGATCGCGGCGGCGCCTTTCATCGGACGTATGATCGAGTCTTCCATCAACGAGGTGGACAGGGGCGTAATCGAAGCGGCGCAGAGTATGGGCGCGAGTACGATGACGATTATTCTCCATGTACTGTTAGTGGAAGCGCGTACCTCCATTCTGGTGGGTGTGACCATCGCGCTTGGCACGATCCTCGGATATTCCGCGATGGCGGGCATCGTGGGCGGCGGCGGACTAGGAGATATCGCCATGCGCTACGGTTATTACCGGTACGAGTCGGAGATCATGTTTGTGGCAGTCATTCTGCTGGTGGTACTGGTGCAGATTTTCCAGACTGCGGGCATGAGCATGTCGGTGAAGCTGGACCGGCGGAAAAGATAGACCGGCAGGCAGCTTTCATTATACAATCAGAAATTTGTGCGGAAGCGTCACAGATTTCCCTGATTGCAGAACCGGATCTGAGATTCGGTTCGTGTTTCTCAGCGCAGGACGCTTCGGAATGGAGGAGATTATGAAGAAAAAGTTTATTGCAGGTATTTTGACAGCGGCATTGGCAGCCGGCGTTTTGACGGCGTGCGGCAATGCCGGTAATTCGGCAGACGGCGGTAAGATCACAGTTGCCGCATCCGCGACACCGCATGCGGAGATCCTGGAGCAGGCGAAACCGATTCTTGCAGAGGAGGGATGGGAACTGGAGGTAACGGTATTTAACGATTACGTGCAGCCCAATCAGGTAGTGGAGAGCGGTGATTTTGACGCGAACTATTTCCAGCATATTCCGTATCTGGATTCCTTCAATGCGGAGCAGGGTACGCACCTTGTCAATGCAGGCGGCATTCACTATGAGCCCTTCGGGATCTATCCGGGCACGAAGAGCGACCTGACGACGCTGGAGAAGGGCGACGTGATCGCAGTACCCAATGATACGACCAACGAGGCGAGAGCGCTTCTGCTGCTGCAGGATAACGGTATCCTGACGCTGAAGGACGGTGTAGGCCTGGAGGCGACCGTGAGAGATATCGTGGATAATCCGAAGGAGATCGAGATTCAGGAGTTAGAGGCGGCGCAGGTTCCGAGAGTGAAGGACGAGGTGGCATTCGTAGTCCTGAATGGTAATTATGCGATGGAAGCGGGATTCTCCGTGAGCAAAGATTCGGTGGCTTATGAGCAGTCCGATTCCGAAGCGGCCAAGACTTACGTGAATGTGATCGCGGTGAAGGAAGGCAATGAGAACAGCGACGGAATCAAGGCGCTGGTAGACGTTCTGAAGTCCAAGACGATTGCGCAATATATCAACGATACATATGACGGCGGAGTGATTCCTTTTCAATAAGAAAAGATAGTACCGGACAGGAAACGTAAGGGCTGCGGCAACGCAGCCCGTTTTTATAGCCCGCAGGATACGTCCGCAACGGGAGCAGGTGATGAAGAATCCGTATTAAGTGATAAGAAAGATTGGCGAATACAATAAAATGTATTATGATAAGGATAGAGAGAATATAGGAGGTTATTATGGGAAACAAATATGCAATTGACTGGGATGCGTATGCAGGAAAGGCAAGACAGGCAGCGGCGGAGGGCGCCGTTCTTCTGAAAAATGACAGGAATGCGCTTCCGCTGCGAGAAGGGGAGAAACTGTCCGTATTCGGACGGATTCAGTTTGACTATTACAAGAGCGGTACAGGTTCCGGCGGCATGATCAACACCCGTTACGTGGTGGGGATTCCGGATGCCTTGAAGGAAGAAAAGCTTGTACTGGATCAGGAACTGGAGCAGATCTACAGGGACTGGCTGGCGGATCACCCTTTTGACATGGGAAAAGGATGGGCGCAGGAGCCGTGGAGCCAGACGGAAATGCCGCTGACTCGTGAGATTGTGGAGGCATCGGCGGCGAAGAGCGACGCAGCGCTGGTCGTTATCGGGCGCACGGCGGGGGAGGATCGCGACGCCACAGCCGAAAGAGGCAGTTATTACCTCTCGGAAGGGGAGGAGCAGATGCTTGCGCACGTGTGCGGCGCGTTCGAGCGGGTGATCGTCGTGCTCAATGTGGGCAATATCATCGACATGAAATGGGTGGAAACCTATGCGCCGCAGGCGGTGCTCTATACATGGCAGGGCGGCATGGAGGGCGGACATGCGGTGGCGGATGTGCTCATGGGCAGGGTGAATCCCTGTGGCAGACTGACCGATACGATAGCCCGGTCTGTGGAGGATTACCCTTCGGCGGCGCATTTCGGCGGATCTGACGGGGATCAGTACACGGAAGATATTTATGTGGGGTACCGTTATTTTGAGACATTTGACGCGGCTAAGGACAAGGTGCTGTATCCGTTCGGATTCGGACTCTCCTACACTTCTTTTACGATGACGGGCAGTATGGAGGAGCAGAAGGACGGCTGGCTTGTCCGGGTGAAAGTAAATAATACAGGAGAATGTGCAGGCAAAGAGGTCGTGCTGGTGTACGCGTGTGCGCCACAGGGACAGCTGGGGAAACCGGCGAGGGTATTGACGGCTTTCGGCAAGACGAAATGCCTGAAACCGGGAGAAGAGCAGGAACTGACATTCAATATACAGAAATATGCGCTTGCATCCTATGATGACAGCGGTGTGACAGGACATAAGTCCTGCTACGTACTGGAGGCTGGAACTTATCAGTTCTATGTGGGCGGGGACGTCAGGAACGCGCAGCCGGCCGGCAGTTTTACAGTGCAGGAAACGGAAGTGGCCGGGCAGTGCACGGAAGCGCTGGCACCGGTGGAGGCGTTTGCGCGTATGAAGCCCGTGGGAGAGCAGGACGGCAGCCTGACTGCCGCATGGGAGGAGGCGCCGCAGCGTACCTACAGTATGCCGGAGAGGAGCCGGAAAGAGAAGAAGACCGAGATTCCGTACAGCGGCAATCTGGGATACCGGCTGGCGGACGTCTACGACGGCAAGGTGTCCATGGAGGAGTTTCTCGGGCAGCTTAGTGACGAGGAACTGTGCTGCATCGTCCGTGGAGAGGGGATGTGTTCCCCGAAGGTTACGCCGGGGACGGCCTCTGCCTTCGGCGGCGTGACAGAGCCGCTTGCCGGCTACGGCATTCCGTGCGGCTGCTGTTCGGACGGACCTTCCGGCATCCGTATGGACTGCGGCACGTATGCGTTCTGTCTGCCGAACGGCACCTGTCTGGCTTGTTCTTTTAATGAGGAGCTGATCGAACAGCTCTATGAGATGGAAGGCGCGGAACTTCGGAAGAACCATGTGGATATCCTGTTGGGACCGGGTATGAACATTCACAGGCATCCGCTGAACGGGCGTAATTTTGAATATTTTTCGGAAGATCCTCTGGTCACCGGCAAGATGGCGGCGGCGCAGATCAGAGGCATGGCGGCCTATCAGGTCACGGGCGCTTTGAAGCATTTTGCCTGCAACAACCAGGAGTATCACCGCAGGCTGTACAATGCGGTAGTGTCGGAGCGCGCGCTGCGGGAAATCTATCTGAAAGGTTTTGAGATCGCGGTCAAAGAAGGAAATGCTTATGCGATCATGACCGCTTACGGCGGCATCAACGGGATCTGGACCGCGGGGAACTATGACCTGCTCACGACGATCCTGCGCGGCGAATGGCATTACGACGGCTTCGTCATGACGGACTGGTGGGCGGAGATCAACGACGAGGGTGAGACTGCCACGAGACAGAACGTTGCCGCGATGGTAAGAGGGCAGAACGATGTCTACATGGTGACACAGGATTCCGCGAAGAATGCCAATCGGGATAACCTGCAGGAGAGTCTGGCAAACGGAACGCTGCAGCGTGCCGACCTGCAAAGATGCGCCGGCAATATCCTGCGGGTGCTGATGCGCTCCGCGGTTATGGACAGAAGTCTTGACCGAATCAGTCAAGAAGAACTGGATGCGGTGGAGGCAATGGCGGATGATGATAAGGTTGACTTCGACATCAGGTGGTATACGCTGCAGGACAGCCTGGAGCTGGACGGCAGCGAGATCGATACCGGAAAAGGAAAATCTTTCGTATGCGGACTGCAGACGGAAGGGCTGCCCGTGTATAAGATTCATTTCCGGGCGAAGGTCGATGCCTCCGAACTGGCGCAGGTGTCTGTGTCCATCTTCATAAACGGTACATTGAAAAAGACATTTACCCTGAACGGAACCGGCGGTGAATATGTTGAAATGGAACATGTGCTGGAACGGTTCTTTAATCCGAGCAATTATCTGAAACTGTTCTTCGCAGAGAGCGGGATGCAGATCGACAAGATCCGGATCGAGCGGGTGGAGCAGGAGAAGAAAGAACGATAATAGACGGGAAGAATAGGAACAGGAATGACGAACAGAGAGAGAAGACGTGCAGGGTGATCCGCAGGATCACGGAAGCGGATAGGAAGAAACTTTTCCGTGACGAGGAGATCAATGAGGAAGCATGGGCGGATATTGTGGAATAATAAACTGCTTCCGGTGGGAAAAATGTCATTGGAAATGAATGGGTATATAGTCAGGAGTTGATTTCAGTTATGAATAGTATGTTTACTTTTTTCAGGAAGGCATTTCCGGTTAAAAAACACAGAATCGTACAAGGAATAGCCTATGGAGCGCTTTTATGTGCGGTAAATTTATTGACTCCATTGTTGGAAAGCACTGAGATTCCGATATGGGGGGTCAGGTTGCTGTTATTACTTTGGATTTGTATGGCGGTTGGCTTTTTTATGGCAGGTAAATTATTCTTAAGTCTGGAAATTGTAGGATGGACTGTGAGCGGATATACTGCAATAGGAGTTATCTTGACTATCCTATCCCCGGATAGATTTGGAAAAGTTTTGTTTACCGGTCTATGTGGAATTGTTGTTTATATTGTCATTTTCTATATTATTCATAAACATGATCCGCTATAATCTAAAAGCAGAGCTGTATCAAGTTATCGTTTGGGCAGTTGTTAATCATAAGAAATGGGTCGTCGTTCCATAGAAGCTGATTCATCTATGGAACGACGGTTTTTCAACAGAGCAGGAACAGAGGACAAGTCAGTGTCACTTCAATTTTATTTCGGGGCCTCCGGCTCCGGCAAAAGTCGGAAACTTCACGAGGATATCATACGGGCATCGCAGTTGAATCCGCAGACGGACTATCTGCTGATCGTGCCCGATCAGTTTACCATGCAGACACAGATGGATCTGGTGGTGGAACATCCCAATCATGCCATTATGAATATCGACGTGTTAAGTTTCGGCAGGCTGACACACCGGATTTTAGAGGAAGTGGGGGCTGTGCAGGTGCCGGTCCTGGATGATACGGGCAAGAGTCTGGTGCTTCGCAATGTGGCGGGTCAGTGTGCGGACCGGCTGCAGGTGATGGGCGCCCACTTGCACAAGATCGGCTATATCCACGAGGTGAAGTCGGCGATTTCGGAGTTTATGCAGTACGGCATCGGCCTGCGGGAGATGGAGAAACTGGCGGAGTATGCCCGTTCCCGTGGTGCACTGTATTATAAGCTGCAGGATATGGGCGTGCTGTATCAGGCGTTTCTGGACTATATCCACGACAAGTTTATCACGACCGAGGAAACGCTGGACAGGCTCCGGGAAGCGCTGCCGAAGTCCGCGCTGATCAGAAAAAGTGTGGTTGCCTTCGACGGATTTACCGGATTTACGCCGATTCAGAACCGTGTCATTCAGGAACTGATACGATTGACCAGAAAGGTCATTATTACACTGACGATCGACGACAGAGAGAATCCGTATCAGCTTGACGGGGAGCACAGACTGTTTCATCTGAGTAAGAAGACGGTAGCGGATCTGCGCAGACTTGCGGAGGAGGCAGATGCGAAGGAAGAGAAGCCGGTGTGGTGCAGGGAGCGGACCGCGGGCAGACTGCCGCGGTTTGCACAGAATGCGGAACTGTCCCATCTGGAGAGCAATCTGTTCCGGTATTCGTCGGAAGCGTATGAGGAGCCGGTGGAGAGGCTGCATTTATATGAGGCGTCTACCCCGAAAGAGGAAGTCAGGCAGACGTGCATCGCGATTCGCAGGCTCGTTATGGGGATTGACGGCGCACGTGCAACGGCGGATGGCAGTGGTCAGACAATAGAAGGTTTACATAATACTGGAGGCCTGCACTATCGGGACATCGCTGTGGTGACGGGAGACATGGAAGTATACGGCAGTCTGGCGGAGGAAGAGTTTGCCAAATTCGAAATACCGATCTATCTGGATCACACGAGAGGAATCCTGCGCAATCCTTTTGCAGAATATATCAGGAGCGCACTGCAGATTGTGCTGCAGGATTTCAGTTTTCCGGCAGTATTCCATTATCTGCGCACCGGACTGACCGGCTTTGATGAGGAAGAGGTGGACCGGCTGGAAAATTATGTCCGCAGATTCGGCATCCGCGGGAAGAAGCGTTGGAGCAGTATTTTTATCTATAAAGAGGATAACGGAGAGGGCGAGGAAGAGGCGCTGCGGCAGCTTGCCTGCTATAATGCCATGCGGGAGAGGCTGATGGAGCAGCTTGCGCCGCTGCTTGCGCCGGTCGGCACAGCCGGCGGGATGGTACGTGCCCTCTACGATTTTATTGTGACAAACGAGCTGCAGCAGAAGCTGGCGCACTACGAGAGAGAATTTAAAGCACAGGGGGATATGGCGCGGGCGAAGGAGTACGGGCAGATATATGCGCTGGTGATCGATCTGCTTGACCAGATCTATGAACTGCTTGCCGATGAGGAGATGGAGCGCAGAGAATTTGCAGACATTCTGGATTCCGGTCTGACAGAGATCAGCGTGGGAACGATTCCCCAGAATGTGGACCGCGTGCTGGTCGGCGATATCGAGCGGACGCGCTTAAAGCAGGTCAAAGTGCTTTTCTTCTTAGGCGTAAACGACGGAAATATTCCAAAAGGAGCGACCAAGGGCGGTATTATTTCGGATATCGACAGGGAGTTTCTAAGGGATGCCGATCTGGAACTGGCGCCTTCACCCAGACAGCAGATGTATATACAGCGTCTGTATCTGTATCTGAACATGACAAAGCCTTCGGAACAGTTATATCTGTCCTATGCCAAGATCGGAAATGACGGACGCAGCCTTCGGCCGGCCTATCTGATCGATCTGGTGCGGACGATGTATCCGCTTCTTGCGGTGGAGGTGCCGGAGAGCGCGCCGATGGAGGCACAGCTTGTGTGCGGGGCGGACGGGATCGGTATCATGGCGGATATGCTGCGGGAGTATGCGGGCGGCAGACTTACGGATAAGGCCGGCAGACAGATGTACACGCTGTATCACAGCTATCGCGGCAGACCGCGGTATCAGGATACGGTGGACCGGCTGATCGATGCCGCGTTCTACCGGTACAGCGACACACCGCTGTCCAGGGTAGTGACCCGTGCGCTGTATGGCAGGATGCTGCTTAACAGTGTAAGCCGTCTGGAGAAATACGCCGCCTGCGCTTACGGGCATTTCCTGCAGTACGGGCTGGCGCTTCGGGAGCGCGGGGATTACAGCTTTGAAGACGTGGATATGGGAAATGTCTTTCACGGCGTGCTGGAACTGTTCGCGCAGAGACTTGCGGACAACGGCTATACATGGTTTGACTTTCCGAAGGAGGAGGCACGCCGCATGGTGGAAGAGGCGATTCAGGCATATGCGGCGGCCTATGAGGAAACGATCCTGTACAGCAGCGCCCGTAACAGACATCTTCTGGGGAGAATGACACGGATACTGACCCGTACCGTATTGACTCTGCAGACACAGCTTAAGAAGGGCTCTTTCGTACCGGATCAGTTCGAGATGTCGTTCTCTATGATCGAAGATCTGGATGCGCTGAACATTGCCCTGAACGAGCAGGACAGAATGCGCCTGCGCGGACGGATCGACCGGGTGGATACATGCGAGGCGGAGGATAAAGTATATGTGAAGGTCATCGACTACAAATCCGGCAGCCGCAGGTTTGATCTGGCGGCGCTCTATTACGGTCTGCAGCTGCAGCTGGTCGTCTATATGAACGCGGCGGTAGAGATCGAACAGAAGAAACATCCGGATAAGGAGATCGTGCCGGCGGCGATGCTGTATTATCATATCGACGATCCGGTGGTGGAGGACGGCGCCGGTATGACGCCGGAGCAGATCAATGAACAGTTATTGCAGGAACTTAAAATGACCGGGTTAGTCAATCGAAATGACGAAGCTGTCAGAATGCTTGACGGAGAGTTCACTGATAAGTCGCAGATCCTGCCGCTAGAGCGGAAAAAAGACGGTTCTTTCTCGGCGCACTCGAGTGTCATAAGCGAGGAGGACATGCAGGTGGTTTCGAATTATGTAAACCACAAGATCCGACAGCTTGGAAGCGGCATCCTGGACGGCACCATATCGGTCAACCCGTATGAGCAGAACGGGAACCGGGCATGCACTTATTGCGCCTACAGGAGCGTGTGCGGGTATGACAGCCGGATCGAAGGATACGGGATGCGCAGGCTGCCGAAGCTGAGTGCGGACGACGCATTGCAGGCGATGCGGGAAGAGCTTGAATGAAACTGCCATTCCCGGCGTGTGCAAAGCGCTTACGCGGAAGAGACGTCCGCGCAGCAGGCTTGCTGCAAAGCAGCATTCTTCCGGACAGGCTGAGGACTAGAACAGGAGAACAGAATGGGGATATCGTTTACGGAGAAACAACAGAGCGTGATTGACGCGAGAGGGCGTAATCTGTTAGTGTCTGCCGCCGCCGGTTCCGGCAAGACGGCAGTATTGGTGGAGCGCATCGTAAAGATGGTGAGCGACGGCGATCATCCCGTGGATATCGACAGACTGCTTGTGGTGACATTCACCAACGCGGCGGCGGCGGAGATGCGGGAGCGAATCAGCCGGGCGCTGAATGACAGGCTGGCGGCCGATCCGGGAAACGAGCACCTGCAGAGACAGACGACGCTGCTGCACAATGCGCGCATCACGACGATCGACAGTTTCTGTCTCTTTGTACTCCGTAATCAGTTCCACACCATCGGTCTGGACCCCGGTTTCCGGATTGCGGAAGAGGGGGAAGCCAGACTGCTGCGGCAGGAGGCGCTGGAGGAGACGCTGGAGGCGTGCTATGCCGGGGAAGAGCCGGGGTTTCTGAATTGTGTGGAATATTTCAGTCTGGGCAGCAGGGATACAGCGGTGGAGGAGATCGTGTTAAAGCTCTATGACTTTGCCATGAGCACTCCGTTTCCAGAGAAGTGGCTGGAAGAGCGGAAGCAGGATTACCGGCTTGGATTCGGGCGGCAGTCGGAAGAGGCAGGCGCGGCATTCGAGGCGCTTCCCTGGGCGGCGCAGATGCTGCGGCAGGTAAAGCTTCTTCTTGCGGGCTGCGTGTCGAAGCTGGCGGAGGCAGTCCGTCTGTGCGAGGAACCGGACGGACCGTACATGTACGGAGAACTGCTGGAGCGCGAGCGGGAGATGGCGGAGGGACTGCTGGGATTGTGTGGTCAGGCAGAGGCTTCCGGCGCGCAGGAGATGAATCGCATGGAATGGTATGACGCACTCTACGCTGCTTTTGGCGCGCTGCACTTTGACAGGCTGCCCTCGAAGAAGGACGACACGGTTTCTATAATCAAGCGTGAACTGGCGAAGAATCTGCGCACACAGGTGAAGGAGCAGCTTGGCGATCTGCAGAAGAAGTACTTTTTCCGGACGAAAGAACAGATCCTGCAGCAGATGGAGGTCTGCGGCGCGGCGGTGGACGGGCTGGTGGATCTGGCGCTGGCATTCAAGAGGACTTTTGATGCGAAGAAACGGGATAAGAACATTCTGGATTTCAATGACATAGAGCATTTTGCACTGACCATTCTGGTTAAGGGAGAAGAGAACGGCAGATGTGTGCCGACGGAGACGGCGCTGGAATACCGTAGTTATTTCCATGAGATACTGATCGATGAATATCAGGACAGCAATCTGGTACAGGAGTACATTCTGTCCTGCATCTCCGGCGAGGAAGAGGGCAGATACAACCGGTTTATGGTGGGAGACGTGAAACAGAGCATATACAAGTTCCGTCTGGCGAGGCCGGAACTGTTTCTGGAGAAATATGAGGCCTATGCCGGACAGGAAGAGACAGAAACCGGTAACAACCGGCAGCCGGGTGGCGCGGGGATCAAAGCCGGACGGATCGACCTGCATCAGAACTTCCGCAGCCGCCGGGAAGTGCTGGACAGCACGAACATGGTTTTTGAACAGATCATGGGGAAAGA
>ERZ777011.1646-NODE-1646-length-22130-cov-4.330510_pt1 | contig 22130 bp, 37 predicted proteins | sample MGYA00374964_ERZ777011 | MGnify/ENA primary metagenome ERZ777011 (study PRJEB29310, sample SAMD00008975) | mouse gut metagenome | study: EMG produced TPA metagenomics assembly of the Metagenome analysis of fecal microbiota from mouse which was promoted... | reverse complement strand
ATTGGGACATTTTCATTTGTGGTTTAATGAGACATTATCATAAATGGCTTATATATTTAAATTTTTTTAAAAAAAATTCTTGCAAAAATCCGCAATACCCTTTATACTATCAAGTGCTGTGGCATGATAGCTGTGAAACGAGAGGTTGCTGTTTATCAGCAATGATAGGCAGGTTTTCCGTGGAGCGAATGTCAAGTTAGAAAACTGACGACAAGTCACTGTACAGGTAAAATGGTCTGCATTAGGCAGAAACAACGTGTGATAGGCCGGAGATCCGTAGAATGTTGCGTAAGGATTCAGGACACACACGGGAGAGTGTACAGTCACCGCTTGTCGTGCTTGAGACTGAAAGTGCGAAAAGGAGGCGACTTTTTTTATGGCAAGTCAAGTAATGAGAATAACCCTGAAGGCATATGAGCACCAGCTGGTGGATGCTTCTGCCAGGAAAATCATCGAAACTGTAAAGAAGACCGGATCTGAGGTAAGCGGCCCCGTGCCCCTTCCCACAAAGAAAGAGGTCGTTACGATCTTAAGAGCCGTACACAAGTACAAGGACTCCAGAGAGCAGTTCGAGCAGAGGACCCACAAGAGGCTGATCGACATTATTGCGCCCACCCAGAAGACGGTGGATGCGCTGCAGAGGCTGGAGATGCCTGCAGGCGTTTACATTGATATTAAGATGAAGACAAAGTAATCAAAACAAACCTCTACAGACGTAAGAACACTTCCCATGCCGAAATGGGAGAGGGGAGAAGTCCCTGTGGTTATGACGCAACGGTAACCGCGTGGTCCGCTATGTAGAAAGCCTTATCAGGCAGAAAGAGAGGAAAAATGAAGAAAGCAATTTTGGCAACCAAAGTCGGAATGACTCAAATCTTCGGCGAAGACGGCACGCTGCTGCCCGTAACCGTCCTTCAGGCAGGCCCCTGCGTAGTGACCCAGGTCAAGACAAAGGAAAACGACGGCTATGATGCGGTGCAGGTAGGCTTTGTGGACAAGAAGGAACGGATCGTGAATAAGGATGCCGGCGGTAAAAAGGAAGTTATCCACAGGCATGGTGTCAATAAGGCACAGGCAGGCCACTTTAAAAAGGCCGGCGTAAGCGCGAAGAGATATATCAGAGAGTTCAGATTTGAGAATGCGGATGAATATACCATGGGTGCAGAGATTAAGGCCGATATTTTTGCACAGGGAGATAAGGTCGATGCCTCCGCAATTTCCAAAGGTAAAGGATTTCAGGGTGCGATCAAGAGACTGGGACAGCACAGAGGCCCTATGAAGCACGGTTCCAAGTTCCATCGTCACCAGGGTTCCAATGGTGCCTGCTCCTCCCCCAGCCGTGTGTTCAAGGGCAAGGGAATGCCGGGACATATGGGCTGCGTGAAGGTGACCGTTCAGAATCTTGAGGTCGTAAGAGTAGACGCGGAGAAGAATCTGCTGCTGGTGAAGGGTTCCGTACCCGGACCCAGGAAGGCATTAGTAACCATCAAAGAGACCACAAGGGCCTTAGGCTAACGGGCACGTGCGAAAGGAGGACCAATTCAGATGGCAAACGTATCAGTTTTTAATATGGAAGGAAAAGAAGTTGGTACAATCGAATTGAATGATGCCGTATTTGGTGTAAAGGTCAACGAACACCTGGTACACATGGCGGTTGTACAGCAGCTTGCAAATAAGCGTCAGGGGACCCAGAAGGCAAAGACCCGTTCCGAGGTATCCGGCGGCGGAAGAAAGCCCTGGAGGCAGAAGGGAACCGGCCATGCCAGGCAGGGATCTACCAGATCGCCCCAGTGGAAGGGGGGCGGCGTTGTATTCGCACCTGTTCCCAGGGATTATTCCTTCAAGCTTAACAGGAAGGAAAAGAGAGCGGCGTTAAAGTCGGCGCTGACGGATAAGGTTCAGAACAACAATCTGATTGTGGTTGACGAGCTGAAGCTTGACGAGATCAAAACAAAGAGTTTTGTGAAGGTACTGGACAATTTAAAGGTGGAGAAGGGGTTGGTGGTTCTTGCCGAGAACGATCAGAATGTAATCTGTTCCGCAAGGAATATCTCAGATGTGGATACCACACTGGTGAACACCATCAATACCTATGACATTATGAAGGCTAATAAGCTGATCCTGACAAAGGATGCAGTTGCAAAGATCGAGGAGGTGTACGCATAATGGCAGACATTAAATATTATGATGTAATCCTCAAACCGGTTATTACCGAAAAGAGTATGGCTGGAATGGGCGAGAAAAAATATACGTTCCTGGTTCATACAGAGGCAAACAAAGCACAGATCAAGGAAGCTGTGGAGAAGATGTTCGAGGGTACCAAGGTTAAGAACGTCAATACCATGAATTACAAGGGAAAGGTTACGAACAAGAGCAGAAGGCGCGGCCCGGTGCTGGGCAGGACGCCTAAGACCAAGAAGGCGATTGTCACCCTGACCCAGGACAGCAAGGACATTGAGATCTTTGCGGGCTTATAAATTGATTAGGATAAGGAGATAAAACGATGGGTATCAAGACATATAATGCTTATACACCCTCCAGAAGAAATATGACCGGTTCCGACTTTTCCGAGATCACCAAGACCACCCCGGAAAAGAGCCTGTGCACTTCTCTGAAGAAGAATGCCGGTCGTAATAATCAGGGTAAGATCACTGTGAGACACCATGGCGGCGGCTCCAGAAGAAAATACAGGATCATCGATTTCAAGAGAAACAAGGACGGCATTCCTGCCACCGTAATCGGAATCGAATATGATCCCAACAGAAGTGCAAACATCGCGCTGATCTGTTATGCAGACGGCGAGAAGGCATATATCCTGGCGCCGGCGGGGCTGACCGACGGAATGAAGGTCATGAACGGTCCCGAGGCGGAGGTGAGAGTAGGCAACTGCCTGCCCTTGTCCGAAATTCCTGTAGGTACTCAGGTACACAATATTGAATTGCATCCCGGAAAGGGAGGACAGATGGTTCGTGCAGCAGGAAACAGCGCTCAGCTTATGGCTAAGGAAGGAAAGTATGCAACGCTTCGTCTTCCTTCCGGTGAAATGAGAATGGTTCCTCTGGTATGTCGAGCAACGATAGGAATCGTCGGTAACGGCGACCACAATCTGATCAACCTCGGCAAGGCCGGACGTAAGCGCCATATGGGTATTCGTCCTACGGTGCGCGGCTCTGTCATGAACCCCAACGATCACCCTCACGGCGGCGGTGAAGGAAAGGCCGGTATCGGTCGTCCCGGTCCCAGCACCCCCTGGGGCAAGCCTGCACTTGGATTGAAGACGCGTAAGGCAAAGAAGGCTTCCAACAAGTTGATCGTCAGAAGACGTGACGGCAGAGCAATGAAGTAGAAAACAGGAGGATAGACAATGGCTAGATCACTGAAAAAAGGACCTTTCGCAGACGCAAGCCTGTTAAAGAAAGTTGACGCTATGAACGCATCAGGGCAGAAGCAGGTTATTAAGACCTGGTCTCGCCGTTCTACAATTTTCCCTTCCTTTGTAGGGCTTACAATTGCGGTTCATGACGGCAGGAAGCACGTTCCTGTATATGTGACCGAGGACATGGTGGGCCATAAGCTGGGTGAGTTCGTGGCAACAAGAACTTACAGGGGCCATGGCAAGGATGAAAAGAAATCCAAGGTGAAGTAAGTCAGTGGCCCTTTGGACACGGCAAGGACGAGAAAAAGAGCAAGGTTAAGTAAGCGCGTTGCTTTGATTCTGAGAAGGAGGATATAGATCTATGGCTAAAGGACATAGAAGTCAAATTAAAAGAGAGAGAAACGCCAATAAGGACACAAGACCCTCAGCAAAGCTTTCTTATGCCAGGGTTTCCGTCCAGAAGGCATGTTTCGTTTTAGATGCTATCCGAGGCAAGAACGTTGAGACTGCCTTAGGGATCCTGGAGTACAATCCCAGATATGCTTCCGGCCTGATCAAGAAGCTGCTTGAGTCGGCTATCGCAAACGCAGAAAACAATAACGGAATGAACAGAGAGAACCTGTATGTGGCGGAGTGCTATGCCAACAAGGGCCCCACTATGAAGCGCATTCAGCCCAGAGCAAGGGGAACCGCTTACAGGATCGAGAAGAGAATGAGCCACATTACCGTTGTGTTGGATGAGAAGAAGTAGTGAAAGGAGCAAATAAATGGGACAGAAAGTTAATCCTCACGGATTAAGAGTGGGAGTAATTAAGGAATGGGATTCCAAGTGGTATGCCGAGAGTGAGTTTTCCGAGTATCTGGTGGAAGATTACGAGATCAGGAAATTCCTGAAGAAAAAGTTATACAGCGCCGGCGTCTCTAAGATTGAGGTAGAGAGGACGTCTGACAGGGTGAGGGTCATCATTCACACCGCAAAACCCGGTGTTATCATCGGCAAGGGCGGCGCTGAAATCGAAGTTACCAAGAACGAGCTTTCCAAGATGACCGGCAAGAAGGTGCTGATTGACATTAAGGAGATTAAGAGGCCTGACAGAGATGCGCAGCTGGTCGCTGAAAATATTGCTCAGCAGCTTGAGAACCGTGTGTCCTACAGACGTGCCATGAAGTCCTGCATGGGAAGAACCATGAAGGCCGGTGCCTTGGGTATTAAGGCTGCATGCGCAGGTCGTTTGGGCGGAGCCGATATTGCCCGCAGTGAGTTTTACAGCGAGGGAACCATTCCCCTGCAGACTCTGAGGGCAGATATTGACTACGGCTTTGCAGAGGCAGACACCACGTATGGCAAGGTTGGAGTTAAAGTGTGGATCTACAAGGGTGAGATCCTTCCCACAAAGGGAAATCAGGTGGAAGGGAGCGATAAATAATCATGTTAATGCCGAAGAGAGTGAAATACCGTAAACAGTTTCGTGGCTCCATGAAGGGCCGGGCAACAAGAGGCAATACCCTGGCTTATGGCGAATATGGTCTGGTATCGCTGGAGCCCTGCTGGATCAAGTCGAATCAGATTGAGGCAGCCCGTATCGCGCTGACTCGTTATACCAAGCGTGCAGGTCAGGTTTGGATCAAGATCTTCCCTGACAAGCCTGTTACCTTAAAGCCTATCGGTACCCGTATGGGATCCGGTAAGGGAGCTGTGGACAGCTGGGTTGCAGTAGTAAAGCCCGGACGTGTTATGTTTGAAATTGCAGGCGTTCCGGAGGATCAGGCAAAGGAGGCACTGCGTCTTGCAATGCATAAGCTTCCCTGCAAGTGTAAAGTCGTTTCTAAGGCAGATTTGGAAGGCGGTGTAGAATAATGAAATCCAGTAAGTTTGTAGAAGAATTAAAGAACAAGTCCGTTGAGGAACTTCAGTCAGAGCTTGTCGCTGCAAAAAAAGAGCTTTTCAATTTAAGATTCCAGAACGCAACCAATCAGCTGGATAATACGGCGAGGATCAAGGATGTCAGGAAAAATATTGCCCGTATTAACACAGTGATCACCGAGAAGGCAAGGGCGTAAAGGCGGACATATGCCTTGGGCGGACATATGCCTTAGGCGAATTGCCTGGCGGAAAGGAAAGGAGTAAAGTCGTGGAAGAAAGAAATTTGAGAAAAGTGCGTACCGGTAAGGTAACCAGCAATAAGATGGATAAGACGATCGTTGTGGCGATAGAAGAGCATGTAAAGCATCCCCTTTATAAGAAGGTCGTTAAGAGGACCTATAAGCTGAAGGCGCATGACGAGGAGAATACGTGTAATATCGGCGACACCGTTAAGGTCATGGAGACCAGGCCTCTGTCCAAGGATAAGAGATGGAGACTCGTAGAGGTCGTGGAAAGTAATGAAAGCCGTAGGTGCGGCAAAGGAGGAAAATCATGGTTCAGCAGGAAACAAGACTGAAGGTTGCTGATAACACCGGTGCAAAAGAACTGCTCTGCATCCGCGTTATGGGCGGCTCTACAAGAAGATATGCGCATATTGGCGATGTGATTGTTGCTTCCGTTAAAGATGCAACACCCGGCGGAGTTGTAAAGAAGGGTGACGTTGTTAAAGCTGTTGTAGTGCGTACCGTACAGGGGGCGCGCCGCAAGGATGGATCTTATATCAAGTTCGATGAGAATGCAGCAGTGATTATCAAGGATGACAAGACGCCCAGAGGAACCCGTATTTTTGGGCCGGTGGCAAGAGAGCTTCGTGAAAAACAGTTCATGAAGATTGTATCTCTGGCTCCCGAAGTATTATAAGGAGGTGCCGTTATGTCAATGATGAAGATTAAAAAGGGTGATACCGTAAAGGTGATTGCCGGTAAGGACAGTAAGGCAAAGGAAGGCGCAAACGGCGCATTAACCGGCCTGGAGGGGAAAGTACTCTCCGTAGATGCAAAGAAGCATAGGGTGGTTGTTGAAGGTGTAAACATGGTCACCAGGCATACAAAGCCTTCCCAGGCGAATCCTGAAGGCGGTATTGTTAAGAAGGAAGCTCCTATTGATATTTCAAATGTTATGCTGGTCCATAAGGGCAAGGCGACCAGAGTCGGCTTCAGGACAGAGGGCGGCAAGAAGGTTCGTTTCGCTAAGGCAACCGGCGAAGTGATTGACTGATCAAAAACCGTGGGTCCACGGTTGGGAAGGAGAAGCACAAAGTGGCTAGATTAAAAGATTTGTACTACGACGAAATCGTAGATGCTATGACGAAGAAGTTTGGATATAAGAACAGTATGGAAGTTCCCAAGCTTGTAAAGATCGTTGTCAATATGGGTGTCGGCGAGGCGAAGGATAATGCCAAGATCCTGGAGAATGCAGTATCCGATATGGAGACCATTACCGGACAGAAGGCGGTTCTGACCAAGGCGAAGAATTCTATTGCCAACTTCAAGATCCGTGAAGGCATGGACATTGGCTGTAAGACCACGCTGCGCGGCGAGAAAATGTATGAGTTCCTGGATCGGCTTGTGAACCTTGCGCTGCCCCGCGTGCGTGACTTCAGGGGTGTCAATCCCAATGCTTTTGACGGCAGAGGGAACTATGCGCTTGGTATCAAGGAACAGTACATTTTCCCTGAGATTGAGTATGATAAGATAGACAAGACCAGAGGTATGGACGTCATTTTTGTCACCACGGCAAAGACGGACGAGGAAGCCAGAGAGCTGTTGACGCTGTTCAATATGCCTTTCGCAAAACAATAAGGAGGTAAATTTTCATGGCTAAAACATCATTAAAGATTAAGCAGCAGCGTAAGCCTAAGTTTTCCACACAGGCTTATACACGTTGCAAGATTTGTGGCCGTCCCCACGCTTACTTGAGAAAGTACGGCATTTGCAGAGTTTGCTTCCGCGAACTGGCATATAAGGGTGAGATTCCCGGCGTGAAGAAAGCAAGCTGGTAAGTGTGAGAAGAATTTCTAAGACGCCCAAAAAGTCGTCTAAGAAATTCTACGGTTCGCAAAGCGGATCTTTCTCACACTGAAAAACCCAAGCGGGCAAGCCCGCTGTGGACAGCGTTTTTCTTACCGATTGTTTGTGCCGCCAACAGCGGCACTGTCGCCGGAGGCGGATTCTTCCGGCAGATTCCAAACGAGAAACCGGGAGCAGCGGAAGCTGCGCAAATGCGAAGCGTTTGAGTGTGCGGGAGGATCTTGCAGAAAAATCAGGCGCGAGTGAAAAGAGAATAGGAGTATAAGGAGGAAGTCACAAAATGACAATGAGTGATCCTATCGCAGATATGCTTACAAGAATCCGTAATGCAAATACTGCAAAGCACGATACAGTTGACGTGCCCGCTTCCAAAATGAAGATGTCCATTGCACAGATACTTCTGGATGAGGGATATATAAGCAAATATAATGTTACCGAAGACGGCAGCTTTAAGACAATTCATATCACTTTAAAGTATGGCGCGGATAAGAATGAAAAGATTATCTCCGGTATTAAGAGAATTTCAAAGCCCGGCCTTCGTGTATACGCGAACAAGGATGAGCTTCCCAAGGTTCTGGGCGGCCTGGGTATTGCGATTCTTTCCACCAATCAGGGTGTTATCACCGATAAGAAGGCAAGGGAGCTGAAGGTCGGCGGAGAAGTGCTTGCATTTGTATGGTAATACTATGTTTACGTTTTGTCCCTGAAGAAATCTGCAGGCAGATTTTTCGAATAATAATGGTTCTAATAATATAATAGGAGGTACGGGCATGTCACGTATAGGTAGAATGCCAATCGCGATCCCCGCAGGCGTTACTGTGGAGGTTGCAGAAAATAACAAGGTGACCGTGAAAGGTCCCAAGGGTACTCTGGAGAGAGTATTACCTGCCGAGATGGAGATTAAGGTTGAGGGTGCTGAGGTATCGGTAAGCAGACCCAATGATTTGAAGAGGATGAAATCCCTTCACGGCCTGACCAGAACGCTGATCCACAACATGGTAGTCGGTGTTACCGACGGATTTGAGAAGAAGCTGGAGGTAAACGGCGTCGGCTACAGGGCAGCCAAGAGCGGCAAGAAGCTGACCCTGAACCTGGGGTATTCTCATCCGGTGGAGATGGAGGATCCCGACGGGATCGAGACTGTTGTACAGGATCAGAATGTCATTATCGTCAAGGGTATCGATAAAGAAAAGGTTGGTCAATTTGCGGCTGACATCAGAGACAAGAGGAGACCTGAGCCTTACAAGGGCAAGGGCATAAAGTATGCTGATGAGACGATCAGGCGTAAAGTTGGTAAGACCGGTAAGAAATAACAGATAAGGAGAGTATGAAGATGGTTAACAAGAAATCAAGAAAAGAAGTACGTGTGAAAAAGCACATGAGAATTCGTAACCGCTTCAGTGGCACTGCGGAGAGACCTCGTCTGGCGGTGTTCCGGAGCAATAATCATATGTATGCTCAAATTATCGATGATACAGTTGGGAATACATTAGCATCTGCTTCCACGGTGGAGAAAGCCGTCAGGGACGAGCTGGAAAAGACCAATAACGTTGACGCGGCAGCATACCTGGGAACCGTCATTGCCAAGAGGGCAATTGAGAAGGGGATCAAGGAGGTTGTTTTTGACAGAGGCGGCTTTATATATCATGGCAAGGTCGCGGCATTAGCCGATGCAGCCAGAGAAGCTGGTCTGGAATTCTAGGAAAGGAAGAGGAAGGAATACATCATGAAACACACAGTCATAGATGCAAGCCAGTTAGAGTTGAATGATAAGGTCGTTACCATCAAGCGTGTGGCAAAAACCGTCAAGGGCGGACGTAACATGCGTTTTACAGCCCTGGTCGTAGTCGGCGACGGCAATGGCCACGTAGGCGCGGGTCTGGGAAAAGCGGTTGAAATTCCGGAGGCAATCCGTAAAGGGAAGGAAGATGCGATGAAGCATATCGTTACGGTTGCGCTGGATCAGAACAATTCCATCACCCATGACTTTGTCGGCAAATACGGTTCTGCAAATGTTTTGCTGAAGAAGGCTCCCGAAGGTACCGGTATCATCGCCGGCGGTCCTGCCCGTGTGGTCTGTGAGCTTGCAGGCATCAAGAATATCCGTACCAAGTCCCTTGGCTCTAACAACAAGCAGAATGTTGTCCTTGCGACGATCACGGGATTAAGTCAGCTGAAGAGCCCTGAAGAGGTGGCGAAGAGCCGTGGTAAGTCTGTTGAAGAGATCATGGCGTAAAGAAATGGAGGCTAATTATGGCAGATAAGAAGTTGAAGATCACTTTGGTGAAGTCCACTATTGGCGCTGTGCCTAAGAACAGGGAAATCGTCAAATCCATGGGTCTGCGCAAGATCGGCAGTTCCGTTGTACTGCCTGACAATGACGCGACAAAGGGACAGATTCGCCTGGTTGGTCATTTACTGAAAGTAGAAGAAGTATAAGTCGAAGGAGGTGTTAGAAATGGAATTATCCAATTTGAGACCCGCTGAAGGTTCCAAGCACAACGATTTCAGAAGGGGCCGTGGGCACGGTTCAGGAAACGGTAAGACCGCAGGCAAGGGGCATAAAGGGCAGAAGGCACGTTCCGGAGCCCCCAGGATCGGTTTTGAAGGCGGACAGATGCCGCTGTACAGACGTATCCCCAAGAGAGGCTTTACCAACAGGAACACAAAGGAGATCGTAGCGATCAACCTGAATGCCCTTGAGCGTTTTGAGGATGGCGCAACGGTAGATGTAAGTACATTGGTTGAGGCCGGCGTAATTAAGAATCCCAGAGATGGCATTAAGATACTCGGAAACGGAGAACTTACCAAAAAGCTCAATGTCAGGGTAAACGCATATAGTGAATCCGCAAAAGCAAAGATTGAGGCTCTTGGTGGAACGGCAGAGGTGATTTAATGTTTACAACGCTGAAAAACGCATTCAAAATTAAGGAGCTCAGACAAAAGATCCTGTTCACCTTCGCCATGCTGGTTGTGATCCGTTTCGGATCACAGCTGCCTGTGCCGGGGGTAGACGGGAATGTTTTCCGTCAGTGGTTCTCTGACCAGTCCAACGGTGCGTTCAGTTTCTTTGATGCGATTACGGGTGGTTCCTTCAGCAGCATGTCCATTCTTGCGTTGAACATTACCCCGTATATTACATCTTCCATCATTATGCAGCTGCTTACCATTGCTATCCCCAAGCTGGAGGAGATGCAGCGTGACGGCGAAGACGGAAGAAAGAAAATCGTGTCCATTACAAGGTATGTCACGGTAGCGCTGGCAATTATCCAGTCTACAGCCATGGCGATCGGCTTTGGGCATCAGGGTTATCTGGAAGGCTACAGCACCATGAGCGGCGGGCTCAAGGCATTGAGCATTATCTGTTCTGTGACTGCGCTTACCGCGGGCAGTGCGTTCCTGATGTGGGTCGGTGAGAGAATCACCGAAAAGGGAATCGGAAACGGTATTTCCATTGTCCTGGTCATCAATATCATATCCAGGCTGCCGGAGGACCTGAAGACATTGTTCGATCAGTTTGTTTTCGGAAAAGCACCGGCGACTGCGATTTTGGCGGCAGCAATTATCATTGCCATTATTGTGGCCATGGTGGTCCTGGTTATCATCCTCAATGACGGTACACGGAAGATTCCCGTGCAGTATGCAAACAAGGTGCAGGGCAGGAAGATGGTGGGAGGGCAGACCTCCAACATCCCGCTGAAGGTAAATACGGCAGGTGTTATCCCCGTCATTTTTGCCCAGTCTCTTCTGCAGCTTCCCCTTATTATCTCTTCTTTTGCGGGATATAACGGAACGGGTGTGTGGAGTGAAATCCTGAAGTACCTGAATTCAACTTACTGGTGCAATCCCAAGCAGCTGAAGTATTCCATCGGCCTGCTGGTGTATATCGTCTTGATTGTTTTCTTTGCATATTTCTATACGTCCATCACGTTTAACCCGCTGATGGTTGCCGACAATATGAAAAAGCAGGGCGGCTTTATCCCGGGCATCAGACCCGGAAAGCCCACCAGCGATTACCTGAACAGGGTATTGAATTATATTGTGTTTATCGGCGCGATCGGTCTGACTGTTGTGGCAGTCCTTCCTTATATCTTCAGCGGCGTGTTTAACGCGAATGTATCCTTTGGCGGCACCAGCCTGATTATTATTGTCAGCGTTGTGCTGGAAACCATGAAGCAGGTGGAATCACAGATGCTGGTACGCAATTACAAGGGATTTTTGGAGAAGTAGGTTTGGGGAAGCGGCGCTTCCTGGAGTCGCGCAGGGTTACCCCTGCGCGATTTTTGCAACGGTCCGGAAGGGATCGAACTAAACGGAGGTAAATATGAAGATTATTATGTTAGGTGCACCCGGCGCGGGAAAAGGCACGCAGGCAAAAATGATTGCTGAGAAGTACGGGATTCCCCACATTTCCACAGGCGACATTTTCAGGGCAAATATCAAGAACGGCACGGAGCTTGGAACGGAAGCAAAGAAGTACATGGACCAGGGGCTTTTGGTTCCCGATGAGCTGACGGTGAAAATTCTGCTGGACCGGGTGTCCCGGGAGGACTGCGGGAAGGGATATGTGCTGGACGGTTTTCCCAGAACCATTCCTCAGGCAGAGGTTCTGGATGAGGCTTTGAACAAGCTGGGTGAGAAAATTGATTTTGCTGTCAATGTAGACGTGCCGGATGAAAATATTGTCAGGAGAATGTCGGGCAGGCGTGCATGCTTAAAGTGCGGCGCAACTTATCATGTAGAACATATTCCGCCGAAAAAAGAAGGTGTCTGTGATACCTGCGGAAGTGAGCTGGTGCTTCGTGACGATGATAAGCCGGAGACGGTTTCAAACCGCCTGAAGGTGTACCATGAACAGACCCAGCCCCTGATCGATTTTTATACGGCAAAGGGTATCCTGAAGACCGTAGACGGAACGATGGATATGAAGGATGTATTTGCTTCCATAACGGATATACTGGGGTAAGTTCCATGGCTATCATTATTAAGAAAGAAGAACAGATAAAATTGATCCGGGAATCCTGCAGACGGCTGGCCCTGGTACATCAGGAGCTGGAGGGGTTTATCAGGCCCGGAATTTCCACAAAGGATATTGACATTTTCGGAGATCAGTTGATTCGAAAGCTGGAAGGGATACCGAATTTTCTTCATTATCATGGCTATCCGGCAAGTATCTGTGTGTCGGTCAACGACGAGGTGGTACATGGTATTCCAAACAAGCACCGTATCCTGCAGGAAGGCGACATTGTCAGTCTGGATGCAGGTATGATCTATAAGGGATACCATTCCGACGCTGCAAGAACCCACGGGGTGGGCAAGATCAGTGCCGAAGCCAGGCAGCTGATTGAAGTGACGAAGCAGAGCTTTTTCGAGGGTATAAAGGAGGCAAAAGCCGGAAACCATCTGTACAGTATTTCCAACGCGATTGCTGCCTATGTGAAGCCGTATGGCTATGGCATTGTCAGGGATCTGGTAGGTCACGGTGTGGGGACGGAGCTTCATGAGGATCCGCAGATACCTAACTTTGCGCAGATCAAGAAAGGCCCCAGAATCCGTCCGGGAATGACGCTTGCCGTTGAGCCCATGATAAACATGGGACGGGGAGACGTGGAGTGGCTGGACGATGATTGGACGGTAGTGACGGAGGACGGTTCGCTTTCCGCTCACTATGAGAACACTATCCTGATCACGGAAGACGGTGAGCCGGAGATTTTGACTCTCTATTAAAGGAGGGAACATGACAGGACGATTTGCAGTTTCCCTGGCCGGACATGACAGGGGAGTCCTCTATGTGATCGTGGCGGAGGAAGGGGACTTCGTATATTTATCGGACGGCAGGTTAAGACCGCCGGACAGACCCAAGAAAAAGCGTAAAAAGCACATTCAGCCCATGAAAGCGGAAGTGGACAGGGAACTGAGGACGAAGCTTTCAACAGGCGGGACAGTCAGACCGGAAGAGATCAGATACGCTATAAAGCAAACAAAAATAGTGGAGGAAATATATGTCAAAGAGTGATGTAATCGAGATTGAGGGAACTGTGGTGGAAAAGCTGCCCAATACCATGTTTCAGGTTGAGCTGGAGAACGGACACCGGGTGCTGGCGCATATCAGCGGCAAGCTGCGCCAGAATTTCATCCGTATCCTCCCCGGCGACAAGGTGACGCTGGAGCTGTCGCCTTACGATCTGAGCAAGGGGCGTATTATCTGGAGGGATAAATAACAAGTCTCGCAAAAGCGCATGGAAGCGCGATTTTGACTTCGCGGGGTGTCTGAACTGTTCCTTCGGTTACAATAATATCCAGAAAAAATTGAAATGGGGGTTGTCAAGGGGCAACCCTCATGGTATAATAGAAAACGGTCTTTTTTGAAAGGAGGGTTTGAGATGAAGGTTAGATCATCAGTAAAACCGATTTGCGAAAAGTGCAAAGTCATCAAGAGAAAAGGACGCATCAGAATTATCTGTGAGAATCCGAAACACAAGCAGAGGCAGGGATAATCACCACCTGTTGCAGATCCCCAGGGATCCGGAACAGGTTAAGTGAGTTCTTGTCTGGTTCATATGTGCGGCTGAACCGCTGTTTATGCGTAAGTGCAGGCAGCGGTTATCATAGATCCGGAACGGAGCTTGCGGGAGATTACTTCTTGATACCACGACGAAGGTGCAAGGTTTATGTGTTGTGGAAAGATCGGATAGTGGGAATGCGTCCGATTGGGTGAAAGCCCCAATCAATTAGTAACGAAAAATGGAGGAAATGTAAATGGCTCGTATCGCAGGTGTAGACTTACCCAGAGAAAAACGAATTGAGATCGGACTGACCTATGTATATGGAATCGGTAGAGCTACTTCCAACAAGATTCTGGCGGAAGCAGGCGTAAATCCTGATACCAGGGTCAGGGACGTGACCGATGACGAAGTAAAGAAGATCAGTGAAGTTCTTGAAAAGCTGAATGTGATGGTGGAAGGTGACTTGAGACGTGAGGTCGCCCTGAACATCAAGCGGCTTCAGGAGATCGGATGCTACCGTGGTATCCGTCATCGTAAGGGCCTGCCTGTCCGCGGACAGAATACCAAGAACAACGCAAGAACCCGTAAGGGACCTAAGCGTACAGTGGCAAATAAGAAAAAGTAAGTAAGGGGTTCACAAGTAACTATTCATTTATAGGAGAAAGTAGGTTAGTTTAAAATGGCGAAACAGGTTGCAAAAAAGGTAACTAAAAAGCGCGTAAAGAAAAACGTTGAACGCGGACAGGCACATATTCAGTCTTCTTTTAACAATACGATTGTTACACTGACTGACAGCGAAGGCAATGCACTGAGCTGGGCGAGTGCCGGTGGTCTGGGCTTCAGAGGTTCAAGGAAATCTACTCCATATGCTGCACAGATGGCAGCAGAAACAGCTACGAAGGCTGCTTTGGTACATGGACTGAAATCCGTAGACGTATTTGTAAAGGGGCCCGGTTCAGGGCGTGAGGCTGCGATCAGGGCACTTTCCGCATGCGGTCTTGAGGTAATCAGTATCCGTGACGTGACCCCCGTTCCTCATAATGGCTGCCGCCCGCCTAAGCGGCGCCGTGTCTAAGGCGAACAGAAAATTCGGGCTTGCACAAACAGGTATCTTGGAAAAGTTGTAAAAGTAAGTCGGAAGAAGGTGCCGGCAGGGCATTGTAAACGATAAGAAAAGGAGAAAATATAATGGCAGTAAATCGCACACCAGTATTAAAAAGATGTCGTTCCCTCGGTCTGGAGCCTTCTTATCTGGGTTATGACAAGAAGTCCAACAGACAGAACACAAGAGCAGGCAAGAAGGTCAGTGAATACGGCATGCAGCTTCGCGAGAAGCAGAAGGCGAAGTTCATCTACGGCGTTCTGGAGAAGCCTTTCAGAAATTATTACGAGAAGGCTGACAGTATGCAGGGAATGACCGGTGAGAACCTGATGATTATGCTGGAGCGCAGGCTTGACAGCGTAGTATTCAGGATGTGCTTTGCGAGAACCAGAAGAGAAGCGAGACAGATCGTTGGCCATAAGCACGTACTTGTCAACGGCAAGGTAGTGAACATTCCTTCCTACCTGATTAAGGCCGGTGACGTTATTGAAATCAAAGAGAGTGCAAGGACAATGCAGAGATATAAGGATATTGCCGAGGTGACCGGCGGCAGGCTTGTTCCCGAGTGGATGGACGTCGATCTTGACAATTTCAAGGGAACCATTAAGAACCTTCCTACCAGGGAAATGATCGATGTGCCTGTAGATGAAATGCTTATTGTCGAGTTGTACTCCAAGTAAGCCCTGCTCACAAACAATCCCAAAGGAGGGTATTTGCAGTGTTTGATTTTGAGAGACCAAATATTGAGGTTGCTGAGATTTCAGAAGACAAGAAGTACGGCAAATTCATTGTTGAGCCTTTGGAGAGGGGCTATGGGATCACTCTTGGCAACTCTTTAAGAAGGATCATGCTTTCCTCCCTGCCCGGAGCTGCAGTCAGCCAGATAAAAATTGAAGGAGTGCTGCATGAGTTCAGTTCTATTTCCGGTGTAAAGGAAGACGTGACGGAAATCATCATGAACATAAAGAGCCTTGCCATCAAGAATAACAGCGAGACAAACGAAGCCAAGACTGCTTACATTGAGTTTGAGGGCGAGGGAGTGGTACACGCTTCCGATATTCAGGTGGATCAGGATATTGAGATCTTAAATCCCGATCTGGTGATCGCAACCTTAAGCGGCAAGGATACCAAGCTGTACATGGAACTGACAATTACCAGAGGGCGTGGTTATGTGAGCGCCGACAAAAACAAGCACGAGGATCTGCCTATAGGTGTCATTGCGATTGATTCTATCTATACACCTGTGGAACGGGTAAATATGTCCGTTACCAATACCCGTGTCGGCCAGATTACCGATTATGATAAGCTGACGCTGGACGTATATACCAACGGCACGCTGGCGCCCGATGAGGCGGTCAGTCTGGCGGCAAAGGTTTTAAGCGAGCATTTGAGCCTTTTTATTGATCTTTCCGAAAATGCCAAAACAGCAGAAGTTATGGTGGAGAAGGAAGACGATGAAAAGGAAAAGGTTCTCGAAATGAGCATTGACGAGCTGGAGCTTTCCGTTCGTTCCTATAACTGCCTGAAGAGAGCCGGCATTAATACAGTGGAAGAACTGTGCAACAAGACCTCGGAGGATATGATGAAGGTTCGGAACCTGGGCCGGAAATCCCTGGAAGAGGTGCTTGCAAAGCTGAAGGAGCTGGGACTCCAGCTGAATCCTTCGGAGGAGTAAGGTATGCTGCGGGCAGTAAAGCCAAAGGGTGTGTCTGCGGTAAACTCTGAATGGCAGAGCCAGACATCCGGTAAGTAAGACCAAAGGGCGTGGCCGGATGTACCATGAATAGAGAAAGGAAAAGGAAATCATGGCAAAGTATAGAAAGCTGGGCAGAACATCTTCCCAGAGAAAAGCATTACTGAGGAATCAGGTGACAGCGCTGCTGAACCACGGCAGGATTATTACTACCGAGGCAAGGGCCAAGGAAGTAAGAAAGATTGCGGAAGGGCTTGTGGCTCTGGCAGTGAAGGAAAAGGACAACTATGAGATGGTAAAGGTTTCCGTTAAGGTTCCCGAGAAGGACAAGGACGGAAAGCGCGTGAAGGAAGTAGTGGACGGCAAGAAGGTAACGAAGTATGAGACCGTGGAGAAGGAGATCAAGAAGGATCTCCCCGGCCGTGTCCATGCAAGACGCCAGATCCTGAAGGTGCTTAACCCTGTAGTATCTGTTCCCAAGGAAGCGGCAGGAAGAAAGAGAAACACAAAGAAGGTTGATCTGGCTGCAAAGCTGTTTGACGAGTATGCACCTAAGTATGCCGACCGTAAAGGCGGTTATACCAGAATCGTTAAGATCGGGCCTCGTAAGGGTGATGCTGCAATGGAAGTTGTTCTGGAAATGGTATAAGGTCATTTCCTGTCATTAAATGCTTGAATAATAAGGGGCTTTCGCCTTCATGAGATAATCATGGTGCGAAGCCCCTTACTTTGTCATTTGCGGCCGGCGGCAGACAGTTTTCATCCCGGAGGGATGATGGCAGCGAAGATTCTATGGCTTTGCCTTCTGGAAATGCTGGTAATCCTTGGAATGGTTCCAGCTGCCTCCCCAGGTGAAGCCGTGCTGGATAAACAGTTTGTAGCACAGATCGTCTTCGTCAATCTTGTAGGGGAAGCTCAGGGAGCGGTCCGCGTAGTCTGCGCCGGAGGCAGGGGACACATTCATGGTGCCATCTTTGCTGTAGGTAATATACGGGTTGTAAAGAGGATTGATGTCAATGGCAAGTCCGTAGGCATGCCTGGAGAGACTGGAGCTGCCGGCTACCGGGCGGTAGTTAAAGCAGGAGGTATTGTTATCCTCCATGGAGGAAACGTCGTCACCGTCGTATTCGTCAATCAAAAGAACCTTTTCCAGCCGGTATTCATTGCAGTATAGCTCATAAAATATTTCCACCAGGTCCCGGGCGATAGATTCGTTGCAGATCAATTCGCCCTCTGCAGGACTGCCGTCAAAATCGTAGTGCAGGATATGAACGTATCGAAGCTCTTCCAGAGAGATCTTCGGTGCAGAGGCGGATTCAGTGCCGCCTTCCCCGGCATTTCCCGCCGTCTGATCGCCGGGGTAGGAAATGCCGGTCATGTACCGGCGGAGATTGTGGGAAATGGGCTCGTAATAAAAGCCATCCTCATAGGTGACCCTCTCCTCTGCCTGAGAGTCCCCATTCAGGGAGGCGCCGGTGAGCCGGGAAGGAGGAGAAGCCTGGGAACCGCCGGAGCCGTCGCCGTCAGAGCTATCGGAAGCCTGGGAGCCTTCGCTGCCGTCGGTATCGTCGGAAGCCTGGGAACCGTCGTCGTCAGAGGCATGGGAAGCCTGGGAGCCTTCGCTGCCGTCGGTATCGTCGGAAGCCTGGGAACCGTCGTCGTCAGAGGCATGGGATGGCTCCGGATCCCCGCTGCCTTTGGAGCTGTCAGAACCTGGAGCGTCCTTATCCTCCCCAAGGAACAGGGATTCCTGTTCCGCCAGATTCAAAGATTCATATTCGGCCAGGCTCATGGAATTTTTCCGGAGCATTCTCAGAAGCCCGGCGGCTGCCAGGGTGATGACTGCGAGAAGCACTACCATTTTAATGATTTTTGACCTATCCATTTGCAGATTCCTTTCCGACGGTGTAAGTTCGGTAATAATTCATATTTAGTGTACCATGAGTGCGGACTTTTGTAAACTTGGCCGCCGGGTATGAATCTTTATGCCTTTCAAATTCGTAAGGCTTGTAATTCCCGGTGGATTTTACTATAATAATATTCTGATAACGGTAACAGAAACTGACGTGATGAAAACGGATGTTTGACATCGGAGGTCATTTACGGGAAGAGCGGTGGGCTATGGGAATTGTCAGGGCAGAAGACGTGACATTTGAATATATCCGGCGGGACGAGGACGGAAATGTGGAGGGGCTTACCACGGCAGTGGATCACGTGAGCCTTGACGTTAAGCAGGGAGAGTTTATTGCTGTCCTGGGGCATAACGGTTCCGGGAAGTCCACGCTTGCCAAGCATATCAACGCCATTTTATACCCTACGGAGGGCACGGTGTGGGTGGACGGTATGGACACCTCCGAGGAAGACAGTCTCTGGAAGATCCGGCAGACTGCCGGTATGGTGTTCCAGAATCCCGATAATCAGATTATCGGCCAGGTAGTGGAGGAGGATGTGGGTTTTGGCCCTGAAAACATGGGAGTTCCTACCGGGGAGATCTGGGAGCGGGTGGAGGAGAGCCTGAAGATCGTGGGCATGTATGAGTTTCGTAAGCATTCCCCCAATAAACTCTCAGGAGGACAGAAGCAGAGGGTGTCCATTGCCGGTGTGCTGGCCATGCACCCGAAATGTATTGTGCTGGATGAGCCCACGGCAATGCTGGATCCCAGGGGCCGTAAGGAGGTTATCCGGGCGGTACGGGCACTCAATGACGTGGAGGGTATGACCGTTATTCTGATTACTCATTATATGGAAGAGATTATTCACGCGGACAGAGTCTTCGTGATGGACCAGGGCAGGATTGCCATGGAAGGAACACCCAGAGAGATTTTCTCCAGGGTGGAGGAGCTGAAGGAGCTGAGGCTGGACGTGCCGCAGGTGACACTCTTAGCTTATGAGCTGCAAAAAAGGGGGGTCAGGCTGCCTGACGGAATCCTGACGGCAAAGGAGCTGGCGGAAGCGCTGCCCTGTCCGGAGAACACATAGCAGGGCACAGACGGAGAAAGCATCATGTCAATTATTTTAGATCATGTGAATTATATATATGGCGGCGATACCCCTCTGGCGGTGAAAGCGCTGGACGATGTCTGCCTGCAGATCCCTGACGGGCAGTTTATCGGCATCATAGGACATACCGGGTCAGGAAAGTCCACGCTGGTACAGCACCTGAACGGGTTGTTAAAGGCATCCTCCGGCAGCATCTTTTTTAACGGCGAGGATATTTATGACAAAGACTTTGACAGGAAGAAGCTGCGGAGCAGGGTGGGCCTGGTTTTCCAATACCCGGAGCATCAGTTGTTTGAGACAGACGTGTTTACGGACGTTTGCTTCGGGCCGAAGAATTTAGGGCTGGATAAGAAGGAAGTGGAGCTTCGCGCCTATGACGCCTTGCGGAAGGTAGGACTGCCTGACGAGCTGTTTTATCAGTCGCCCTTTGATCTTTCCGGGGGTCAGAAAAGGCGGGCAGCCATTGCAGGCGTACTGGCCATGAAGCCGGAGGTGCTGGTACTGGATGAGCCCACGGCGGGCCTTGACCCGAGAGGGAGGGAGGAAATTCTGCAGCAGATCCGGGAGCTTAAAAAGAAGACGGGCATGACTGTGATCCTGGTGTCTCACAGCATGGAAGATGTGGCGGAGTACGTAGACCGGATCATTGTTATGAACCGGGGAAGGGTCATGTACGACGATGTACCGAAAGAGGTTTTCAGGCACGGAAAGGAGTTGGAGGAGGTAGGCCTTGCGCCTCCCCAGGTGATATATATTCTGCAGGAGCTGAAAAGAAGGGGACTTAAGGTGGATACGGACGCCACTACCGTAGGGGAGGCGGCGGACATGGTTATGAGGGCACTTCAAGATGTTACGTGATATTACGTTAGGACAATATTATCAGGCGGAGTCAGTGATTCACAGACTGGATCCGAGAGTTAAGCTGGCGGGTACCCTGCTGTTTATCATTTCTCTGTTTTTTTTCAAAAACTTTATAGGCTATCTGATTGCGGCGATGTTCCTGCTGCTGGTGATCAGGCTGTCCCATGTTCCCTTTCGCTTCATGGTGAGAGGAATGCGTGCGGTTCTTTTCCTGCTGCTGCTCACCGTAGTGTTCAATCTGTTTCTGACTCCGGGAGAGCCCCTGTTTACCCTGTGGAAGCTGACGATCACCAAAGAAGGCTTGAGGATGGCTGTTAATATGGCTGTGCGCCTGAGCCTGCTGGTGGTGGGATCCTCCGTCATGACCCTGACGACCACGCCCAATAATCTGACGGACGGCATGGAGAAGGGGCTTCGTCCTTTGAAGGTGTTTCGCATCCCGGTGCATGAGGTGGCAATGATGATGTCCATTGCCCTGCGCTTTATTCCGATCTTAATGGAAGAGACGGATAAGATCATGAAGGCCCAGATTGCCAGAGGCGCCGATTTTGAGAGCGGAAATATCATCAAGCGGGCCAGGGCGCTGGTGCCGCTGCTGGTGCCGCTGTTTATCTCTGCCTTCCGCAGGGCCAATGACCTGGCCATGGCCATGGAGGCGCGCTGTTACCGGGGAGGAGACGGCAGGACAAAGATGAAGCCCCTGATCTATAAAAAGAGGGACAGGATTGCTTATGTGTGCATTCTGATTTATCTGACAGCCGGTATCTGGCTGGGGCGCCTGCAGCTGCCGGCAATAGGTTAAAGCAGGGTGATTGGAAGCCAATGAGGAGGATATTCAGGAAGTATGAAGCGAGTACGTTTGACTGTGGCTTATGACGGAACGAATTATCATGGCTGGCAGATTCAGGACAACGGGAATACCATCGAAGCCGAGCTGAACAGGGCTTTGTCGGAGCTGTTTGAAGAAAAGATTGAGGTCATCGGAGCCAGCCGTACCGATGCGGGAGTTCATGCACTGGGAAACGTGGCTGTCTTTGATACGGAGAGTCCGATGGCTGTTCCGAAGATTTCCTATGCCCTGAACCAGAGGCTGCCGGAGGATATTCGGATCCAGAAATCCGAAGAGGTCCCGGCAGACTGGCATCCGAGGCACTGTGAAAGCCGAAAGACCTATGAGTACCGGATCTACAGGGGAGCGTTTCCCATGCCGGTGAAGAGATTGTATTCCCATTTCGTCTATCATCCTCTGGACGTGGAGAAAATGCGGGAGGCAGCGGCTTATCTGGAGGGGAAACATGATTTTAAGAGCTTCTGCCAGTCCGGAGCCCAGGTGGAAAGCACGGTGCGGATTCTGTATCTGCTGCTCGTGGAGGAGCAGGGTGCCGATCTGGTGATACGGGTCTGCGGCAGCGGTTTCCTTTATAATATGGTGCGGATCATCGTGGGGACACTGTTGGAGGTGGGACAGGGCAAGCGGGATCCGGAAACCATGGCGGAGCTTCTGGCGGCCTGTGACCGTTCGGCGGCGGGGCCTACCGCCCCGGCCAGGGGATTGACATTGGTTAAATATGAATTTTTCTAGGCGGTTGATTGACAAAGTAAACGCCACTTTGTCAGAGTAAAAGCAACCCCGAAGCA
>ERZ777011.1645-NODE-1645-length-22131-cov-4.335795_pt1 | contig 22131 bp, 25 predicted proteins | sample MGYA00374964_ERZ777011 | MGnify/ENA primary metagenome ERZ777011 (study PRJEB29310, sample SAMD00008975) | mouse gut metagenome | study: EMG produced TPA metagenomics assembly of the Metagenome analysis of fecal microbiota from mouse which was promoted... | reverse complement strand
TCCCTCTTCACAGATTGGTGCACTTGACTTGACAAACTAGGGAAAGAAAAAGAATCAAAAAGAACTTTAGCGGCTGAACCCTTTCCTGCCGGCAGTCTAACGGAACATCACCGTCAGACTGCCGGCAGCTGTCATACAGCCTCCAAGGTTTTTTCTTTTGTTTCTTTTTTTTGTTCACAAAAGAAAAGAAGACAGAATCTTCACCGCACCCGGTAGTCGTGGCGGGCGTTGGCCTCCTCTCGGCGCAGCTTCTCCCCGGCCAGGGCCTCCAGGGCCTGACCGATGATCTGGTTGGACACCAGAAAGCCCTCCGGGGTCAGACGCCACCGTCCTCCCACTAGGGCCGCGTGGCCCGAGGCGTGAAACCGCTCCAGCACCGACTGGATGGGGGCGAAGGGCAGGCGGTATCGGTTCTCGAACTCCTGCCGGGAGATGCCCTGGGTCAGGCGGAGGCCCAGCATGACATACTCGATGTCCCGCTCCCGGGGCGGAATGCGCTCGCTGCTCTCCAGCACACTTACGCCCGCCTCCACGCCGGCGCAGTAGGTATCCAGGCTCCGGAGGTAGGCGTAGCGCACGTCCCCCAGATCCGAGTGGGCCCCGGGGCCGAACCCCGCGTACTCGCCCAGTGTCCAGTACTTCATATTGTGGCGGCTGGCCCGGCCCGGCCGGGCGAAATTGGAGATCTCGTACTGCTCATACCCCAGGGCCCTCAGCCGCTCCACCGTCCACAGGTACATATCCGCCTGGGCGTCGTCGTCCGGCAGGTCCATCTTCTCCTGCATGTCCCACAGTGGGGTGCCCTCCTCCACCTTCAGCCCGTAGCAGCTCAGGTGGTCCGGCTCCAGGGCCGCCGCCCGCTCCAGGGTATCCCTCCACCCCGCCAGGTCCTGGCCGGGCAGGCCGTAGATGAGATCCAGGGAGAGGCTTTTGATCCTGGCCCGCCGGGCCGCAGCCGCGGCCTCCTCCGCCTGGGCGAAGGTGTGGGGCCGGCCCAGCGTGCGCAGCATACCGTCGTCCGCCGACTGCACCCCCAGGGACAGCCGGTTCATCCCCGCCCGGCGCGGGGAGCGGAGGGCCCGCCAGTCCCCGGCGCTGTCCGGGTTGGCCTCCAGGGTGATCTCCGCGTCCCGGGACAGGCGGTAGTGCTTTTTTACGGTTTTGAGGATCTGCCGCAGCCGCTTCTCCCCCAGATAGGAGGGGGTGCCGCCGCCCAGGTACACGCTGTCCACGGTGTGGGCGGTGGTCCACTGGGCGATCTCCGCCAGCTGGCGGCAGAGGGCGGAGACGTAGCGGTCCATCCTGTCCTCGGCCCGGGGCAGGGAGTAGAAGTCGCAGTAGATGCACTTGCTCTTGCAGAAGGGAATGTGGATGTAAAGTCCCAGGGGCTTAACGGGCTTTTTCACGTGCGGTCACCTCACAGGCTGGTTTCATCCCCATTGTAGCGGAAAGCGGCAGTCCGCGCAAGAGAAAAAGGGAGGGATCCAAAATTTTGGCCCTTTTACCTTCCGTGCTGATGGAAAAAGCTCCAGCGATTTCACTAATCGCAGCTTGAAGCCAAGTGTTAACCATGATATAATGAAAACAGCAATCAAAATTTGTGGAGAAAAGCATGATGAATTTTTTGTGTTTTGGAGATAAGAACAACCAGTCGATATTATTTATACATGGAATGGCTTCCACAGCAATGCTTTGCTATGAGCCTATTTTAAGAATGTTGCCGGACTATCATGTGATATTGGCTGAAGTGGACGGCCACAGTGAGAGAACAGGTGAGCTTGTTAGCGTTGAAAATGACTGTGACGAGATAGAACATTATATACTGGATAATCTATCTGGTAATTTGTACTGCCTATCAGGCTTTTCTATGGGAGCAACAATGGCTGTCGAGATCATCGGCAGAGGCAATGTTAATGTTGCCAAAACGCACTTGGATGCGGCGTTTCTGACAAAAATGGGTTTGTTGACGAGGCCATATGAATATATCTTCTGCAAAGCGATAAAGCGGATTCAAAATGGAAAGGCAATTCCTAAATTCATGATGGATGCGGTTATGGGCAGAGATAACCGCAGTATTATAGAGATGCTCTATCAGAACATTACACCAAATACAATAAAGTGTGCATGTGAATTTGTGTATCAGTACAGCATTCCTGAAAATATAAAAAATTACAAGGGAACGGTTCTGTTTTGGCGGGGCTCAAATGAGCAATATCCCAGGAAAAGCGCCGCTTTGTTAAAGAAATATCTGCCCGCTATGATGGATGTAGAGATTGAACATATGGGACACGGGCAATATTTACACGAACACAGTGATGAATATGCGAGCAAGCTGATTGAGTATCTGCAAAGCTGATACAATTATCGGATTTATCGGGCGGTTATCTATGATGGATAACCGTCTGTTTCGTCATTTTGATAAAAGGAAAAATGATAGGCATTTATCAACATAAAAGGTAAAAGGGAGAAAATTTTTGAGGAACTGCCGGCCTCCGGAGCATCTGCCGCCGGGCAGTACTGCCGGGCAGACAGCGGCAGGACGATGATTCGCTGCCGGAAATGCGGCTGCCCCGGCAGGAACCTTACAGCAATGTAAGGTTCCCGCCCTTTTTGTAAGGTAAATCGATGGAACGGCGGCGGACAATGGGGTATAATGGGCCTGCAAACAAACCCAAGGAGGTAACAAGATATGCCAATCCTGCAAGTCAGCGACCTTAAGAAGGTCTACACCACCCGCTTCGGGGGCCAGCAGGTCCAGGCCCTGTCCAATGTCAGCTTCGCGGTGGAGTCCGGGGAGTACGTGGCCATTATGGGCGAGTCCGGCTCCGGCAAGACCACCCTGCTCAACATCCTGGCCGCCCTGGACAAGCCCACCAGCGGCGAGGTGCTCCTGGACGGGAAGAATATCGTCGCCATCCGGGAGCGGGAGATCGCCGCCTTCCGCCGGGACCACCTGGGGTTCGTGTTCCAGGACTTCAATCTCCTGGACACCTTCTCCATCCAGGACAACATCCTCCTGCCCCTGGTGCTGGCGGGGAAGCGCTTCCCGGAGATGGAGCGGCGGCTGCTGCCCCTGGCCCGCCGCCTGGGCCTCCAGGACCTGCTGAAAAAATACCCCTACGAGGTCTCCGGCGGCCAGAAGCAGCGCACGGCGGTGGCCCGGGCCCTCATCACCGAGCCCCGCATCGTCCTGGCCGACGAGCCCACCGGGGCCCTGGACAGCAAGGCCACGGACAGCCTCCTGGGCCTCTTTGACCAGGTGAACGCCGAGGGCCAGACCATCCTCATGGTCACCCACTCCACCAAGGCCGCCAGCCACGCCAAGCGGGTCATGTTCATCCGGGACGGCGAGGTGTTCCACCAGATCTACAAGGGCGTCAGCTCCACGGAGGAGATGTATCAGAAGATCTCCGACACCCTGACGCTCCTGGCTGCGGGAGGGAACGACAATGGGTAATTCCTCTCTTTTCCCCAAGCTGGCCTTCCAGAGCATCCGCAACAGCCGGAAATTCTACCTCCCCTATATCCTGGCCCTCATCGGGAACGTGGCGGCGGTGTATATCATGTCCGCCTTGGTGAGCGACCCGGGCGTGAAGGATATCGCCCCGGGCCGGCCCAACGCGCATATGTACGTGGAGGCCTTCATGTCCATCGGCATGGTCATCGCCTTCTTTTTCTCCTTCATCTTTGTGAACTACATCAACGGCTTTCTCATGAAGCAGCGGAAAAAGGAGCTGGGCCTGTACAACATCCTGGGCATGGGCAAGCGCCACATCGCCCTGGTGCTGGTGTACGAGACCCTGTACGTGGGCGCGGCGGGCATCCTGGGCGGACTGGCCGCGGGGCTGGTCTTCCACAAGCTGGTGAACCTGTGCCTGCACAAGGTGCTGTTCATGCCCGCGCCCTTCGGGTTCTATATCTCCTGGTCCGGCATGATTCTCACCGCCGGCATGTTCTCCGGGATGCTGCTGCTGGTGCTGCTGGGCAACCTGAACAAGGTCCGCCTGTCCAAGCCCATCGAGCTGCTCCACAGCGCCAGCGCCGGGGAGCGGGAGCCCAAGACCCGGTGGCTCATGACCCTTCTGGGCGTCCTCGCCCTGGGGACCGGCTACTATATCGCCATCTCCACCCGCACCGGCGTGGACGCGCTCATGCTCTACTTTGTGGCGGTGTTTCTGGTGATCGTGGGCACCTACTGCCTGTTCACGGCGGTGAGCATCTTTGTGCTCAAGGCCCTGCGGCGCAGCAAGCGGTTTTACTACCAGACCAGCCACTTCATCGGCGTGTCCGGTATGCTCCACCGCATGAAGCAGAACGCCATGGGCCTGGCCAACATCTGCATCCTGTGCACCATGGTGATGGTCATGCTCTCCGGCACCCTGTCCCTGTACCTGGGCACGGAGGATATTGTCCGGGAGCAGTATCCCGGGGATGTCAATGTGGCCGTGCGCTACTTCCCCCGGCCCACGGCGGACAGCGGGGAGGACTGGACCCCCTTTGACCCGGAGGCCATGCTGTCCCTCCAGACAGGCTTTATTGAGAGCCAGGGTCTGGCCGTCACTGATGTGAACACGTACACCCGGTTCGGCTTCGGCGCGGGGCTGCTGAAGGACGGAACCTACACCACGGACAGATTCGCCCAGGACGCCGCAGGGGCTGTCGTCTCCATCACCTGCATCACCCAGGAGCAGTACAACAAAGCCGCCGGGGATTCGCTCTCTCTTCAGGATGGGGAGATTGCTGCCTACGGCGTGGAGGGCGACGAGATGACCATCCGCTGGGTCATCCCCGGGGAGGGGCGGGAGGTGGACCGGTCCACCCTGCCCATTGTCCGGAAGCTCCAGAGCAACCCCACCCAGGACCCGCAGATCGCCCAGATGGTGACCATCGTGGTGCGGGACGAGGCGGCGGTGACCGCGCTGTGGGAGAAGCAGGCGGCGGCCTATGTGGACGACTGGTCCGCCCTGCACTGGTGCGCCGCCATTGATGTGGACGGCAGCGAGGAGGCGCTCTACCGGATGCAGAGCCGGCACATGGAGGCCATCGAGGACAGCGGCTTCTACAACGGCACGGGCAGCTGGTACGCCTGCTCCTGGAACCTGCGCTCCGACGGCGCGGCGGAGAGCTACGCCATGGCGGGCGGATTCCTGTTCCTGGGCATCTTCCTGGGGTTCATCTTCCTGATGGCCACGGTGCTGATGATCTACTACAAGCAGGTCAGCGAGGGCTACGAGGACAAGGCGCGATTCGAGATCATGCAGAAGGTGGGCCTGAGCCGCAGCGAGGTCAAGAGGTCCATCCACAGTCAGATCCTCATGGTGTTCTTCCTGCCCATCATTGTGGCAGCCATCCACATTATCTTTGACTTCAACATGGTGGAGAAGCTGCTGACCCTGCTCTACCTCCACAACACGCCCCTCACGGCCCTATGCACCCTGGGCACGGTGCTGGTGTTCTTCCTGGTGTACGGCGCGGTGTATCTGCTGACAGCCCGGACCTACTATAAGATCGTGGAGCGGTGAGGGCATGAACAAATGGACCGTGCTTCTCCTGGCGGCGGCCCTGCTGCTGGGGAGCTGGCTCAACCGGCTCCGGAGGGGCCGGCGGGCCAGATCACATGAGAAATAAAAAGGAGGGTTCAGAATGGACCGCGTGGATATCCTGTTAGTCTTTGGAATGCTGTGCCTCATGGCCGGCACGTTGCTCCTGGGATTCAGCCGTCCCCTGTGGTGGATGCTCCACCAGCGCCGTCCCGACGGCGGTCGGGACGCGCCCCGGTACCAGTGGGCCCTGCGGGCCCCGGGCCTGCTGCTGCTGGCCGCAGCCGCCGGCGTGATCCTCATGAGCGTCACCAACTCGTTCGTGTTTCAATAGCGTGTCCGCCAGGGCCGCCGGGAGCGTTTCCGGCGGCCCTGGTTCGTCTGGCGGATGGGGGTTGACATTGCTTCAGCTGGTGATATACTTTAGAACAAATACGGGAAAGGGAGGCGCTTCCTATGACGCTGGAAAACTGCAAAATCCTCAACAGGGATCAGATCAAGCTGCTGGCCGTCGTCACCATGACCCTCAACCACTTTGCCCACGTGTTCCTGACGCCGGGGACCGTTCTGTGCGAGGTCTTCCAGGATATCGGCTACTTCACGGCCATGACCATGTGCTTCTTCCTGGTGGAGGGCTACCGCTATACCCGCTCCAGAAAGGACTACGCCATGCGGCTGCTGGCGTTCGCCCTCCTCTCCCAGATCCCCTACGTGCTGGCCCTGGGGTTCTACCAGTTCAACGTGCTGTTCACCCTGCTGATCTGCTTTCTCATCCTGTGCATCATGGACAGCGCCATGGCGCCCTGGAAGCGGAGACTGTCCATCTTCGGGCTGTTCCTCGTCTCCTGCGTCTGCGACTGGTCCTTCATGCTGCCCCTGGGGGCCGTTCTGCTCAAGCGGGGGGAGGGTCAGCCCCGCCGCCAGGTCCTGGCCTACGCTGCAGTGGCCGGGATCTTCTGGCTGCTGAACATCCCGGGATACATGGATGCCGGCGTGGGCAGCGCCCTTCTCCACAGTTTTTACGCCATACTGGGGATCGCCGCCTCTGCGGCGGCGGCGCTGGTTTTCTACAACGGCAGGCGCTCCCAGCGGCGGGGGCCCCTCAGCAAGTGGTTCTTCTACATCTACTACCCGGCCCACATCACGGCCCTGTGGCTTATCCGCATGGCGCTCCAGCAGGCGGCGTAAACAGAACAAACCCGGCGCGGAGGCCAGACTTTCTGGTCTCCGCGCCGGGGGTCTTTTTTTGACGGAAAATTTACCGCAGGAGGATCCGGGCGCCCCCCTCGTAGGGCTGGATCTCGCCGATGCGCTGGGCGCTGGGGACGTTCCCCGTCAGTTCACGGAGGAGCGCGTCCGCATCGTCCCGGTCCACGGCGATGAGCAGGCCGCCGGCGGTCTGGGGGTCAAAGAGCACGTCCTGCTTGTACAGGGGGGTGTCCCCCATGTCCACGGAGGACTGGGCGAAGGTGCGGTTGCGGTACATGCCCTCGGGCAGCACGCCCATCTTGGCCAGCTCCAGAGCCTCCGGGATCATGTCCACCTCATCCACATGGACCACCGCCTGCATGTCGCTGCCCTGGGCCATCTCCAGCAGGTGGCCCATAAGGGCGAAGCCGGTGACGTCGGTGCAGGCGTGGACCCGGTACTTGACCATACTGTCCCGGGCGCTCTTGTTCAAGGTGGTCATCAGGCGGTAGGCCAGATCGATGCCCTCCGGGGAGGCCAGCTCCCCCTTGTGGGCCGTGGACAGCACGCCGATGCCCAGGGGCTTGGTCAGCAGCAGCACGTCCCCGGCCTGGGCCCCGCTGTTGGTCAGCACCCGGTCCGGGTGGACAAATCCGGTCACCGCCAGCCCGTACTTGGGCTCGTCGTCAAAGATGCTGTGGCCGCCGGTGATGAGGCAGCCCGCCTCGTACACCTTGTCGTACCCGCCCCGGAGCATCTGATGGACCGCCTCGCCGGGCATGTCCTTGGGTACGCACATGAGGTTCAGGGCCAGCTTGGGCTCCCCGCCCATAGCGTACACGTCGCTCAGGGCGTTGGTGGCCGCGATCTGGCCGAAGAGGTAGGGATCGTCGGCAATGGGAGGGAAGAAGTCCACCGTCTGCACCAGGGCCAGCTCGTCGCTGACCCGGTATACCGACGCGTCGTCACTCTTGTCAAATCCCACCAGCAGGTTGGGATCGCTGTGTACCTTGATGCCGTCCAGCAGCTGGGCCAGCACCCCGGCCCCCACCTTGGCCCCGCAGCCGGCGCACTTGGCCAGCTTGGTCAGCTTTACTTCGTTTTCCATAAATCCTCCGGTCTTTTCTTTTTTCTTCTTCTTTTTCTTGAAAGAAAAAGAAGCAAAAAGAACTTTAGAGGTGGTTTACTGACTGCCGGCGCATAGGCAAGGCCGCGATGGAGCCGCCGGCAGCCTGTGGAAACGCCTCTAAAGTTTTTCTTTTGCTTCTTTTCTTTGTTCACAAAGAAAAGAAGGCGTTTTCCCTTGAGTCGTATATAGATGCAGTATGGCCTCCAACACACCGCCGCCCACGGCCAGGGCCTTATCCGAGGCGCAGAAGCAGTGGTCCGCCTCGCAGCGGGGGTCCACGTCGCCGCACTTCATCCCCCGATGGACCGCCACGCCGTCCGCCAGCAGACCCCGCAGCACGCCGCCGATGGTGCACGCCATGGGCGCGCTGTCCACGTATCCAACCACGTCCCCCGGCAGCACCGTCTCTCCGATTTCCCTCACGCCGCGAAAAAGGCCGTCCGCCGGAGCCCGGAGCACCCGCTCCCCGGCAAAGCCGCCAATGAGGCCGGGCACGGCGGTGTTGGGCAGGGCGGAGCCCTCGTAAATAACCCGGCCCAGGTAGTGGCCCCGCATGGTCTCCACAACGGCGTGGCAGTCCACCCCGGCGGTGAAGCCCGGCCCGGCGGCCACCACCACCGGAGCCATGTCCATGGTGGTGCCCAGGTTCCGCTTGGCCAGCACCGCGTCCACCACCGCGTCCGGGGCCAGACGCCGGATGCAGTCCCCCGCCGGGTCCGCCAGCACGGGGATCTCCCCCCGCTCCAGCAGCGCCGGGATCTCCTCCGGGACCGCCCGGCGGGCCGTCACCCCCTCCACCGCCGTTACCCCCAGCCGCAGGGCCTCGGAGAAGGAGACCGTGCGGCGGATAGACGTGGGCGCTGGCAGCTCGCAGATGACCACCGCCATATGGCTGCGGCAGAGCCGCAGGGCTATGCCGGTGGCGATATCCCCGCCCCCCCGCATGACGACAAGCATGTCCATTTCCCCCCTTGCAGCGATCCGGCGTACACCGGCCAGGGCAGCAGCGCCGCCAGCTCCCCGGCCAGGTCCAGCGCCGCCGCCGTGTCCGCCTGGTTGACAAACACCCGGTCCCCCAGCCCCTCCGCCGTCAGCGCCGCCGCCAGATTTTGGGGCGTCACCCGCTCACCGGGGGCGGCCCCCGACAGGGCGCAGTACCGCTCCGGCCGGTGAACCGCCTCCCGGATGGGCCGCCCGAACCCGGAGGCACCCACCAGCAGAATGGTCTGCCCGGCGCAGTCCGGGATTACCGGCTCGTGGGGCAGATGGGCCTTCACCGGCAGGCCCCGGGAGCCGTCGGCCTCCACCAGCACGTAGTCCGCCAGAGCGGGGAGCGCCGCCAGGTCCAGCGCCGGCGGGCCCAGCTTCCCCTCCGGCGCGGGCACGCCCAGGCAGACGCGGCCCGCCGCCGCCAGAGCCTGTCTCACCGCCGCCCGGCTGTCCCCGGCCAGCACCGGCAGGTGGGACGGTGGCAGGATGCGGGCGCTGGTGCAGCAGATTACCGTCCCCCGGAGCTCCCGGGCCAGCCGGTACATGGCTGTGGTCTTGCCGCCGCCGCCGATGAGGGCGGTGACCCCCGGTTTGATTCCCAGCAGTTCGGCCAGCTCCATGTCCACCGCCTCCCTTTGGGGTTAAGTATACCATATTTTGCGGGCTCCGGCAGGAAAAGCGGCCGGGCAGTAGGCCCGGCCGCGCAGACTGTCAGAAGGGCTTCTCCCGGGAGCTGATTACCCCGCCGCCCACCACCGCGTCCCCCTGGTAGCACACCAGGGACTGGCCCGCGGTCACGGCCCGCTGGGGCTGGTCAAACACCGCCCGCACCGCGCCGTTCTCCTCCGGGTAGAGGGTGGCGGCGGCCTCGGTCTGGCTGTAGCGGGTCTTGGCGGTCACGGCCAGGGGGCCGGTCTGGGGCGGCAGGGACACCCAGTGGAAGTCCTCCGCCCACACGGTGTCGCTGTAGAGCGCCGCCTCGTCCCCCAGCACCACGGTGTTGGAACCGGCGTCCTTGCGCACCACGTACAGGGGCCGGTCCGCGCTGACGCCCAGCCCCCGGCGCTGCCCGGTGGTGTAGCAGGGCAGCCCCCTGTGCCGCCCCAGGACCCGGCCCTGGGTATCCACAAAGTCCCCCTCCCGCAGCGCCAAGCCGCCGTACCGCTGGAGAAAGGCGGGGTAGTTCCCGTCCGGCACAAAGCAGATATCCTGGCTGTCCGGCTTGTGGGCGGGGCACAGCCCCCGGGCCTCCGCCAGGGCCCGCACCGACGCCTTGTCGTACTCCCCCACCGGCAGCAGCAGCCGGGAGAGGACCTCCTGGGACAGGGGATAGAGCACGTAGCTCTGGTCCTTGCGGCGGTCCCTGCCCCGGAGGAGCCGCCAGCGGCCTCTCTCACAGTCCACCCGGGCGTAGTGGCCGGTGGCGATGCGGCGGAGCCCCAGATCGTCCGCCCGGCGCAGCAGGGCCTCGAACTTCACCCGGCGGTTGCACTGAATGCAGGGGTTGGGGGTGCGCCCGGCCTGGTATCCGGCCACGAACTGGTCCATCACCTGCTCCCGGAAGAGGCTGCTGAAGTTGAACACGTGGAAGTCCATGCCCAGCCGCCGGGCCGTGGACCGGGCGTCCTCCACGTCCTCCAGGGAGCAGCAGCTCCCCTCCCGGCCAATATCCCCATTGTCGTAGAGGCGCAAGGTGCAGCCCACGGCCCGGTACCCCGCCTCCTGGAGCAGAACCGCCGCGGCCGCGCTGTCCACGCCGCCGCTCATGCCCACCAGAACCGTCTCTCTCTCCATGCCGGCCTCAGTCCAGATACTGGTGGGTGAAGGCCCTGCTGGGCAGGGCGTCCGACAGCTCCGCCAGGGTCCGGTTGTACCCGCCGCCCAGATCCACGTAGAAGGTGTTCATCTGCTGGACCTTGGAGCGCTTGTTGGGCAGGGACACGGTGACCGTGGTGCCCGCCCCCTCCTGGCTGGTCAGCAGCAGCACGCCGCCGTGCTCCTGGGCGATCCTCCGGCACACCGGCAGCCCCAGACCCAGGCCGTGGGGCGGCGGGTCCAGACGCTGGGTGTGGCGGTAGCGGTCAAACACCGTCTCCAGCAGCTCCTGGCTGATGCCGCAGCCGGTGTCCGTCAGGATGAGCTCCACCCACTCCCGGGTTACCCGCACGTCCAGGGTCACCAGCTTCTCGTCCCTGCGGATAAACTTGAAGGCGTTGGAGAGCAGGTTGAGCATCATCCGCTCAATCCGGTCCCCGTCCATTGCGATGGTGTGACGGTCCTTCTCGCAGCGGAAATCCAGTTGGATGCCCAGCAGCTCCGCCGGGTGCCGGGCCCTGTCCATAATGTCCCGGCACAGGCCCACAATGTCCCCGTTGCGCAGCTGGGCGGCGCTGGGGCCCTCCAGACAGGCCGCGTCGGAGAGGTTATTGGCCAGACGCAGGATGCGGTAGTAGCTCTGGCAGAGCACCGCCGCATCCCGGTCAATGGCTCCGTTCTCCTCCCGCACCTCCATGGGCGCGATGCGGTTGAGGGCCTGATAGATGTTGCCCAGAGAGCCGCGCAGCTGGTTGGACACCTGACTGAGCACCCGCTCCAGCTCCTGGTTGTTGTCGAATTGCTTTTCTGACATGGGACACCTCCTGCCGGTTGGGAGCTCAGGAGCCCATCCGCTCCCGGTTCTGCCTGGTTTCCTCGCTCCCTAGTCTATGCGGCGGCGGGAAAAAAAGATTGGTAAATTGCCCCAGGCCGCTCCCCGGGGCGGACCCGCTGCTCCCGTCCGCCGGCGCCGCGATATCGATTCGCGTCAATCTCCCGATAATTGCATCCACATCATAACAAATTTTTGTCGAAATTACAAGAAATTCTTTAGTGTGTCAAAAATTCCACAAAAAACACTTTTCTTTTGAAAATCCCCGGTGTATAATATATCCGGACCAAAACAAAGGCATTATTCCTAACGAATATCAAAATTTGAGAGGAGTTTTTATTATGAGCATCAAAGTCGGCATCAACGGATTTGGCCGCATCGGCCGCATGGTTTTCCGCGCCTCCGTCAACCACCCCGAGATCGAGATTGTGGGCATCAACGATCTGTGCCCCGCCGATTATCTGGCCTATATGCTGAAGTACGACACCATGCACGGCCAGTTCCAGGGCACTGTGGAGCACACCGAGAACGCCATCATTGTCAACGGCCGCGAAATCCCCATCTTTGCCGAGCGCAACCCCGCTGACCTGCCCTGGGGCAAGATCGGCGCGGAGTATGTGGTGGAGTCCACCGGCCTGTTCCTGACCAAGGAGAAGAGCCAGGCCCATCTGGACGCCGGCGCCAAGAAGGTCATCATGTCCGCCCCCTCCAAGGACGACACCCCCATGTTTGTGTGCGGCGTCAACCTGGATAAGTACACCTCCGACATGAACTTCGTCTCCAATGCCTCCTGCACCACCAACTGCCTGGCTCCCATTGCCAAGGTTCTCAACGACAAGTGGGGCATCACCGACGGCCTGATGACCACCGTTCACTCCACCACCGCCACCCAGAAGACCGTTGACGGTCCCTCCCTGAAGGACTGGCGGGGCGGCCGCGCCGCTGCCGGCAACATCATCCCCTCCTCCACCGGCGCCGCCAAGGCTGTGGGCAAGGTCATTCCCGAGCTCAACGGCAAGCTGACCGGCATGTCCATGCGCGTTCCCACCCTGGATGTGTCCGTGGTGGACCTGACCGTGAATCTGGCCAAGCCCGCCAAGTACGACGAGATCTGCGCGGCCATGAAGGAGGCCAGCGAGGGTGAGCTGAAGGGCATCCTGGGCTACACCGACGAGGCCGTCGTGTCCGCTGACTTCCTGGGCGACGCCCGCACCTCCATCTTCGACGCTAAGGCCGGCATTGCCCTGACCGACACCTTCGTGAAGGTGGTCAGCTGGTACGACAACGAGATCGGCTACTCCAACAAGGTGCTGGAGCTCATCAAGCACATGTACAGCGTGGACCACAAGTAATTTTTCCTGATTGAGCAAAACCTGCAACTTTTTCCCCTGATTTATCAGTTTTGGAAAATGTGCTGATGAAGGTAGACCGTGTTTCGTGGAGTAACGATATTGTGTTAGCCACTAAACGGTGTATTCCCCATTAAACAAGAAAAGTACGCTCCTTTTCGATTGATGCAAGTCAAGAAAGGGAGCGTATTTTTATGTTGCTGACCGCTGTTCGGGATGAGTTTACCTTTTACAATGAGTGCCGCAAGCTGTCACCCAAAACCGTCAAAAACTACGGAAAACAGATTGATTACTTTCTCCGTTATCTGGAAAGTGAAAAGGGCGTTGTCCATATTGAAGATGTGGAGACACGGCAAATTAAAGAATTTCTGTTGACCATGAGCAAGGCAGGACGCAAGGCAAATTATGTGAATGATCTCTTGAAAGCCTACAAAGTATTTTTCCGTTACGCGTATAATGAGGGGTACACCACAAAGCTATTGACAGAGAAAGTACAAAACGTAAAAAAGCCAAAAGTCATTATCCGCACATTCACAGAACAAGACTTGAAGCGAATGGGCAACTACTATCAAGGACACGACTATCTGACCATGCGGAACAAAGTCATTATTTTGATCCTGATTGACACAGGGATTCGATTGAGCGAGTTGACAGGGCTGACCGAGGAACAAATCAAGTATGATTATATTGTCATTCGCGGCAAAGGAGCAAAAGAACGGGTCGTGCCGAAGTCCCCAATGTTGAGTAAATGGCTGATAAAATTTCTGGCTGTCCGTAAATCGTATTTTGCCTATCGTGTCATTCCCGACAATATCTTTTTGAGCAAGAACGCGCGGCCTCTGACGAATACCATGATTGACCGCATTGTGAAAGAGGCTGGGAAGGCGTGTGGCGTACTGGATGATATTCGCATTTCAGCACATACTTTCCGGCATACCTATGCGCAATTTCAGTTGAAAGCGGGGCTTGATCTCTACTCCCTCTCCCGTTTGCTGGGTCATGAAAGTATTACGATTACACAGACGTATCTGAACGGCTTGAGGGATAAAGAGGTTTTGAAGCAAGCGCAGAATACAAGTCCGCTTATGAACATTTGACCGACACTTGCGGGCACGTAATTACCAATAGGGCAGAGAGTACTTCTCTCTGTCCTCTTTTCTATTGTTCGGTGGGATTTTGAAAATACACTTTCAATAACTCACAACATCTTTTCACATCTTTGGTACAGCTAACAACAACTATGGTCAAGCATGGACATTTTTGAACATCTCAAAATATAAGTGACACGTAAATCATCGTATATCATCATAGGGAAAGGAACCCTTCAAAGCGCCATAAAACCAACTATCTGGAGCCTCGCCTTTTGCAAGACTCAAAAAATATTCTTTCATCTCAGCTTCTACATTTTCAGGATAGATAATTTCAATGGGCGGTGAAAATTTTTGCATCCACATATACAATTCAGGGGTAGCTTCTTCATGAATTGTTGCAATAAAAAATATATCTCCATCAGGCGACATAAAAACATCATTTCCAAATTTGTCAATAATATCGGAAACATATTCTTTATATACCCTTAGTTTTGTCGTTTCGGGAGGAATACTACTGTTTGCGTCCAGCCATTTTTGTGCAATAGCTTTTCCCTCTCGATTTTCATTGGAAATCTCTATTTTCTCCATGCGTTCCAAGTCTATTCTTTCAATCTCATACACATATTGGCCGCTGTCATCCATTTCTTCACACCAAAAATCTATGTCATCTATATCATACAGAACTTCTCCGTTATCATCCGCGTATTCCCCATATTCAGAATCATATTTTAAGCCCAGCTTATACCACGTAGTTTTAGGAATTTTCACGATTGCATAAATCCAAAACTTGCTGTGTATCCAAATAACACTATAAGGACTGGCAGTAATAATTATGCTGTTATCCAGTTTGCGATACTTTTTCGCCTTGCTTTGACCGGGTAAAGTATGCTCAAAATACTTGAAGCTAATTTTTTGGTCTTGCGCAATAGCCTCATAAATAGTGTCTAAGCCCTTCATTACTTCTTCATTGACAGTACGGACACGATTAGGAATGTAGGTCTGGCGGTTCAAGGATGGTCGCGTGTACTTATCCGCAAGTTTCATTACTTTCTGAGTAAGACTATCGGCTTCTTGCTGTGTAATAAATTGCGCGGCCTGTATGCTGTTGACGATTGACCGCAATTCATATGGTTCAAACGGTGGATTGAGTAGAAGATAGCCTCTTTGTCGCCCGTCATACTTGGTTTCAACATCAAAGAAGTATTTTAAGGTATTGAGGTCTGAGTAAACTGTTTTAACCTCAACCTTATACCGCTCACTTTCAAGGTGCGCGAGTATTTCCGCCATTTTTACGGCATGGGTGGGACTTGCGTTAGCATAAAGATAATCACGCAATTTTACAAGACGTTCGGCTTTTTCCTGTGACCTATTATAATATGCTCCCATGCCTCTCCCCTCCATCATCCTTTATTGAAATCTGCACTTCAATATTACCATACCATCAAGAGCAAAGCAAGATGAAGGGCGGGGTTTGCGGCCCCGCCCCTTCTATTACCCTGCAACTACCATCTGAGCATCACAGTCCATACAAGCAATATTTACAACCTTTGTAGCGCGGACGGAATTTCCGCAACAGGGACAGATATATTTCCTTGTACTGGACGTGCGCGGCGGGGTGGTCGTGGCATTTCCGTCATGCGTACCCGTGCCAGTAACCCGCAATCCCGCAAACTCATTCCTATTGATTAAAATATCGGTCAGGCTGTTTTCAAGGATGAAGGCTAACAGGCTGTCGGCGGGGGAAGTATGCACCCAGCCGTATTTATCGCTGTGGGTAACAATCAGGCCGTGGGCTTCTGCGGCGGCTTTGAATCTCCTGTTGTGGTAGGTGTTGCCACGGCTACAATCCTGTATTCCCTGTTCGTAGTTGAAATAGTGTACCATCTCATGGAGCAGGGTTGCCGCAACATCCTCAATAGGCCGGGCCAACGTCCCCGCACCGATATTGATTTCATGCGTCGCGCCCAGCGTAGATACCCAGGCATCCTCCCGCAAGGAAAAGTGTCCGTATGCGCGGGGAGTGGACTGGATGGTGATGGTCGGTCTTGAAAGTGCATTTTCAAAATATTCTGCGTTCAGTAGGTCGAATATTTTATTGAGATACCCGGCAACCCGATTATAGCTTGTCAACTGTTTCATTTCTGAAAATCTCCATTTCCTCTTGATTTTGCGGAGAGGGCAAGCTATAATATTTCTTGCCCTCTCCGTTGAGTGGATGGGGGTGGGGCCTCTTGCCTATAGCTTTGGTCGGCGGTTAGGCAAGGGCCTTTTCTCATGCGCTGATGGTGAAGCGGCGGCTGGAAACGGCTTTGGTATAAGCCTTGTAAACGTCTGGCATGACCTTCTTAAAGGCCGTGGTATCAAACCTGTTGGAGATAACAGAGGTCCAGCGGACGATATACTGTCCAGCGGTCAGTTCTTCCGTGTCGCGTTCCAGCATTTCAGCTTTGATGCTGTCCCGGAGGGCTTCGGCCTCTGCCTTGGCTTCCTCAATGACGGCCTCCCATTCGTTCAACGCCTCGATTTTTGCAATCAAATCATTTCTGCTCATTGTTCAAATCTCCTTTTGATTTATTAGGGGTGTTCCCTTGACTGATTGTATTGTACCTAAAAAGGTACGGATTGTCTATTGATGGAAGTACCAAAATTGGCGCGGATTGTTTGTATACTTTTTGGTACGATTCGGATTGACAAAACTGTTGAAGTAATGTATACTTATTGGTACAAAGGGGGATTGTATCATGTCTGTTTCATACCAGAAACTCTTTTCGCAAATGCAAGAAAAAGGAATTAAAAAAATTGACCTCCGCACAAAGTATAAGATAAATCCCAAAACGGTTGACAGTCTTGTAAACAATAGAAGTGTAACTGTTGATACCATCATTCAACTGTGCGAAATATTGGATTGCCAGCCGGGGGATTTGATGGAATACATCAAGGAATAGAGCAAAAGGACAGAGCGGTTAAGCCCTGTCCTTTTTTCGTTTGTTCAATGGGATACCGGGGGTGTATTTCGGTCAAAAGCAAAATCAAAAGCCATAAAAGGCATGGGTCTGGACAGAAAACTTTTGAAGTGTATTTTTCATTTCCTCGTTTCCGTTCCAGTGTAGAAAGAGCAAAGGGATTGCGGCAGGGCCGCACATACCTTGTTTTTGAATTTTATTCCAAATCCTCTGTTTATAAAGGCGGGGCTTTTGCGTCGAAAATATGGCGGCGGAACGCCGCCGTATTTGAGGGAAGCAAAACCGCCCCGCCAAATATAGTAGGGACAAAACTGGAAAATATTTTTAAGTCGAACATTTAACAGAGCAATGAAATTACATATTATACTGTTAAATGTTCGACTTAAAAAGCGGGGTTAGCAATGCTAACGCCCGCTTTCAGATATGAAATTTTCAGCAACAAATTTGGATAGCAAATTTAATGTATCTTGTTCTAACGCATTTTCCTCTAATTTACGTTGCTTGCGGGGAACGCCATTAAAAACATTGTACATCACACTGTATGCCGCCCTGCTACTATACCCACGTTCCCGACTATTCCAATACACGCCCCAAGCCGCAGAGTATTCTTCTTTGGTGACAATTTCATGTTTTTGAACGCCAAAATCCTTGTATACCCGATAATAAACATATTCAGTACAGGCAATTAAGTTAAGGCTCTCCAACCGTCCAATATATCCAGAAATTGTTTGCCTCGACATTCCGCACCCAGCAATTCGCAAATACTCTTCCATCATCTCCATAGGCCGCCAATTAAAATCATCATCTCCTAAGAGATAGAAGATAAAATCTCGCAACTTAATAAAGTCGGTTTGAGGGGGAAATCCCAAGTCAAAGACACAAAACACCCTAAAGCGGTCTGGAATATTTGTGATTATGTATGTCAGATTGTTTCTGCATCCTTCACTTGTATAAGATATTTTGTAGGTGTTCAGTTTCCTATCGGTAGCTGTTTTGCCATTTGTCCGTATGATAGCGGATAACTCTCTGATGGTATAGGTCTTTGTTTCTAACATTCAAATCCTCCAATACAGTTTTAAGTTGAGCTATTAACAGAGTAATATTTATTGTTTTATTACTCTGTTAATAGTCTGACATAAATTTAAGCCGCTTCGTTGTTGATTTGAGCTTCCTTCTGCACCGCTTTAATAATAGGCTCAATATCCGTAATAACATTGAAGTCTCCATTGAAATAGCGCAGAGGATTTTTTCGGAGATTGGGGAACTGGGCCTCAAACCATCGCCGCACCGCCGCATAGCAACTTGTCTGTACCAGTCCTGCGCCATAGCGGATATAGTTATAGACTTCCATCAATTCATCACGCTTAGGGAGGCTACTGATAAACCGCTCCATATTCTCATAGGTCAGATACTTGTACTGATTGCAACGGAATACTTCTCCGCTCTTGGTGCGGTATCTGATGGGAGATTTATGGGTGCGGCGGGACACCTTTAGGCCGGGAATATCATGTTGTAGCTGAACATAAAGCCTATATTCCTCGCTGGTAGGGTCGTTCATGGCCTTTTCAAAGGCCGCAGTTACGATTAAGGTTTTGGTTACGGGATTGATTTTGTAGGTTTCCATTTTCTATTACCTCCTTACGCCGCTTCGTCGGTATCGGTCTGAGTTTCAGCCATCTCAAACCCAGCACTTTTCAATTCTGCTCTTGCTTTCTTCATGTCAAAAGGTTCATCCTTTGTACCAAACTTTTTGAGAAACCAACTTTTCGCATATGAATATACACTGAAATTGTAATCAATAGCAATCTTTTTAATGTTCTCATACTCTTTTTTAATTGCCTCAGACCTTGGCTGAATTGAAATGTAGTTTTCAATAAATTCATAGTTGAGGTCTTTGTACGTATGCTTGCTCGTGTTCTTTTTGACTTTCTTAGTGACAACTCTAAAGCGGGGGTGAGCCTCCATCAGTTCACAAAGTTCCTTATATTCGGGAGTTCCATAGTGTTTTGCTTTGTTAAGGCTTGTTTTTGTGCCGATGATTTGCTTGCTAACAAAATCAACAGTGAAACGGTTACTCATAATGTGTTCCTTTCTGCGCTCTGGGCGCGGGGCGGTAGGTCGCTACCCTATTTATTTTGATGAGGGCTGTCCCTCATGTTCTGAACGCAGTATAGCGCAAATCCTCTCCTATAATAGCGGAGAGGACTTGTGCCTTTTCATTTATTTTTTGATTTTCTTTTTGCTCTTGATTTGTTTGGAGATGTGGCAGAGACGTTCAAAGATGCTTCGACATGTGGCGCGGGATGGAAAGATGTTTTAACATGATGAAAATAGATAAAAGGCACCGGAAACATAGATTTCCGATGCCTATCTATTTGCTCTTGTTTGCGGTCTTCAATTCGTCAACAATCATGGTAACGGCCTCTATCTGTGTATCGGTTAGGCCATCCACGTTGATTGAACGGTTCCCGGACGCACCTAGAAGATAATCCGTACTTACCCCAAAGAGCCGCGCCATTTGAAGCAGTACATCATATGGGGGATAGTGTATCTCATTTTCGTAAGAACTGATAACCGACTTTGATACACCTAATTGCTGTGCCAATGCAATTTGTGAAATGTTCCGTTGAATACGCAACTGTTTGATTTTCTGTCCTATCTCTGGTAGGTACATGATTGCTGGCCCTCCTTCCTGTATTCCTGAACATTGTATAGTAATTTTGGACTGTATTACAGGAATTATTCCTGAAATAGTTGACATTCGATGATAAGCCTGCTATACTGACAATATTCCAGAAAAACATGAGAGGGGATTTCCATGGCTAACTACATGGGTACGAGTGAAGCGGCTGAACAGTGGGGACGCTCACAAGCTACAATTACAAAAGCGTGTCGGGAAGGAAAGGTTAAGGGCGCAGAACAGGACGGGCCGGGAAAACCGTGGAGGATTCCCGCTGATACTCCGAACCCGTTTAGCACAAGGAAACAGGAGGTAGCTTATGAATAATTCTGTTAAGAGAACACTGTTTGTCATTGCGGTAGTGCTCTATATTGTGTCTGGTATCATGCTCTATAAAGGGTATGACAAAATGACTAACTACTATAATTCGGAGTATACCACATCAAACAATGTAAATTCTTATGTTGGTGGTGATGCTTATAACTACATTATAAATGGAAACTATGCTACAGGCTTTTTTGTCCTTTCTATGGGATTTATGGTTGCGGGAACGATTTGCATAACAGGTGGTTTAATCATTGCTGCGATTCACAAATTAGGACAGGATGATTCCTTATCTATGCAACAAGGGAGGGGTATAAGTGAGTGAACAACGCACAAATGCGAATACTAGCATAGTCGAAAAAAAGAAAGGCCCTCAAAAAACTATTGGCATTGTGGCTGTTATTCTGGCCGTTGTTGGAGCAGTCTTGTTCTTTATAGTTCGCGGAACACCAGCCACCGATATTATGTTTGTTGAAGACTCAATAGAAATAGTGACTGGTGACACCCATAAAATGGACTATGTGGTACTGCCAAACAATACGACAAACAAATCGGTTAAGTGGCAATCATCCAATCCATCCATCGCCAAAGTTAGCGAAAGTGGTGAGGTCATTGGCATTAGCGAAGGTGAAGCAGTAATAGCGGTGGCTACTTCTAATGGTAAGATTGATGAATGTTTGGTAACTGTTAAGCCAACCGCTTTTGATTATTTGAAGAAATTAGGTAGTTCAGCAGAAGGTTATACGGTTGGAAACTATCTTGCACCAAGTGGGGCTACTATTAGTATTGGAATTGCTTATCTTAGCGCTGAAGATGCTCTGTACATAATGAATACATCTGATGGAAAAGACCCCGCTACGATTGTCATACCAAGTTTACTTACTGGTGACTACGATGGCAGTTTGGAACGGACATACGGTAGCACAACCGTCCATACACTCTATTCCATAAATGCCGCAACATTAACTTCAAATACAGATATTGTTTCGTATTATTGCGATAGTAATAGCCGATGGAAAAATAACACTTGGGATGCCCCTGACAGCGATGCTGTTTATACAGCAAAGGTTCGAACTATGTTAACCAAAGTCTACCAAGAGGTACTTGAACCAAATGGATATACGTATGCTGATCTTGGGTTTGATTCATACAGCTAAATTGAACGAGGAGGGCCGGGATTGTTCCCGGCCCTCCTCTATTCCAAAGCGCACAGACCTAAAAAATCTATGCGCTTTTCCTCTTGGCTGTGTCAATAGGCTACACCCTAATGATACATCGAAACAGACCGCTTTTCTGTGTCACACGGATTTGTATTGTATTTTTGAAATATTTCAAATATTTTGCATATCCTATTGACATACTCCGCGCTTTGTGGTAGAATAGTAGCAGATACAGCAAAGGGGGCGCGGCTCATGCGGGTTGGCTATGTACGATGTTCCACCATCGAACAGAATGAAGCGCGGCAACTGAAAATGATGGAGGAACAGCAGGCCGAAAAGCTGTTTATTGACAAGGCCAGCGGCAAGAACACAGACCGGGCCGCGTTCAAGGAAATGATGGGCTTTGTCCGCGCCGGGGACATTGTGATTGTCGAGAGCATATCCCGCATTGCCCGGAATACCCGCGACCTCCTTTCCATCGTGTCAGACCTGACAGCGCGGCAAGTTGAATTTGTCAGCTTGAAAGAGAACATCGACACTACCACCCCGCAAGGGCGGTTCATGCTTACAGTGTTCGGCGCATTGGCTGAATTGGAGCGGGAGAACATTTTGGAGCGTCAGCGGGAGGGCATAGAGATAGCCAAAGGTGCGGGCAAGTACAAAGGCCGCAAGCCGCTAGACGTGGACGAAACACAATTCAAAAAGGTTTGCACACGTTGGAGGGCGGGAGAGATTACCGCCACCTCCGCCATGCAGGAGGTGGGGCTAAAGCCGAATACATTCTATCGGCGGGTGAAAGAAAAAGGCCTTTAGAGTCCCCTGCTGGTGGAATAAACTTTATTTTAGTGCATCTTATGTTGCTCCGCTGGTGGAGTAACTAAGAAATATAATACGACTTGTTAAAAATCGAAAAAGTGCTGATTTTCTTGGGTTTTGCTCCATCTTTGACGCTAAGGCCGGCATTGCCCTGACCGACACCTTCGTGAAGGTGGTCAGCTGGTACGACAACGAGATCGGCTACTCCAACAAGGTGCTGGAGCTCATCAAGCACATGTACAGCGTGGACCACA
>ERZ777011.1644-NODE-1644-length-22133-cov-56.966709_pt1 | contig 22133 bp, 17 predicted proteins | sample MGYA00374964_ERZ777011 | MGnify/ENA primary metagenome ERZ777011 (study PRJEB29310, sample SAMD00008975) | mouse gut metagenome | study: EMG produced TPA metagenomics assembly of the Metagenome analysis of fecal microbiota from mouse which was promoted... | reverse complement strand
GGGCAACCTCGAAAGCGACTGTAATGTCGGCATCTTTCGATATGATGCAGCCGTGCTCCACCGCCAACAAAGGCAATTTGGATTCCAGTGTTGTGGCTTTTAGTGTATTTTTCATTGTTTTCTAACTCTGATTAAGCGATTCAGACGCAGACGGTTGAAGATGTAGCGGGGATGATATTTCACCGCCGCCAGTTTCATTAAACCATACTGACCGTATTTGGCATTAAGGTGGAAAGTGAGCCATACAAGGATTGAGGCGCACACCGCGCCGAAGCCGATGCAGAACCATTGCGCCACGCCACACATATACATGATGACGAACACGATGAAATCCGCAATCAGACCTCCGGCGAAGATGAACAGATATTGCGCCTTCAAACCCTTGTATTCTACCGTTCTACCAATACCTTTATTGATAGAATACTCAGCCATTTAGAGGAAGAATGAGCGGAGAATGGTAGCGGCTACGATGAGGAAGATACAGGCTCCGAACCACGATGCAGCGGTCTTGCTGGTGTCGGGGTCGCCGGAACTGAACTTGCCATAGACCTTGACGCCGCCGATAAGACCGACAACGGCACCAATGGCATAGATGAGTTTCGTGCCGGGGTCGAAATAGCTGGAAATCATTGAGGTAGCCTCGTTGATGCCAGCCATGCCGTTACCGGCGGCGAAACACTGGACGACAGATGCGACAGCGAATAGTGCGAAGAGTACGCGCTTGGCACCTGCCGAGCGCAGAATGTTTTTGAACTTTCTCATGTTTCAATGCTTGGACTGAGAGGGTTTGCGAAGAAATTCCATTCTGAATCGAGGTGCAGGAGCGTCCTTTACCTCCGGCTCAATTACCGGTTCGGCTTTTGGCTCAGGCTTTTCCTCCTTCTGCTTTACCACCGGCTCTTTCTCCGGAACAGGTTCGGCAGTTGGTGTTTCAGATTCGGGTTCTTCCTGACGGAAAGCCTTGTCGTTCATCTCGACTTTCCGGTGGCACTCATACAGTTTCTCCAGCAGGGCGTCGGGTAGACATCCGCTAAACTGTGTGCCGTCAACCGTCCTAAAAACATTCATTGCAAATTGCAATGCGCCAACGGGCTGTTGTTCGCCAGACTGCAAAATGTCTGACGCTTTTGTGATTGAATCGAAATCGACACCGCTTGCCAACGGATTGGGAGGGGCGACAGTGTTGTCCTCTTTTTCGAGCTGCGCCTCTTCATCACGGTGGTCCTCCCATGCCTGTGCCTCTCTTTCGGGAGACATTCGTTTGGAAGGTGCCGGAGTTTCATTCTTCACATCAAATTCTGCATCTTTCTCATCCATCAGGGTTTCCACACAGTCCTTGATAGGTTTCACTACCTCCTCCATCATCGCCTTGAGGTCTGCCACAGAGAAATTGGACAGACCTACGGCATCATCGGCTATTGCCGGACTGATGGTCTGAGGTACTGATTCTTTTGCCTCCGTTCCCATGGGTGGAGGCGGGGCGGGAGGAGCATCCTCTTCCTGCGGCTTTTCCGCAGGATACTGTCCTCGTCGGTTCATATACTCGTTGAGCAGGACGACCACAATGGCTTGTGCCACGATAGCGCCGATGATATACATCCATATCATGCAGTGTTTCGTTTTGAATCGTTTGTCATCTCATTGATGAGATCGGCACAAGTGTCAAGGTGGTCAAGCAGGATTGCCTCTACATACGACCCCATTGTCGGGCGGTCGCCATCGATATCCAGCACGATTCTTTTCAGTCGCTTGCCGAGTTCGGCGGAGATATAAATCTCCCGCTCCTTACGGTTTACTTTGTCGCCCATCAGGTACTTTGCCTGATATTTCTTGGCATTTAGCGAGATACTATCCATTGCCTTGCAATCGGTATCCGAGAGATAGGATGCGGCAGTGAGTTCTGCTATCAGTGCTTTCACATCCTCCTCTTCAAGATGATAGGCCACTATATTCTGGACATACATACCGACGGAGGCTTTATCGCCGCCGATATTAGTGACTATCCTCTTGAGTCGCTGCCATAGCGACAGAGTGCAGCCTACATATTTGTAGGGTTTTAGAGAGTGTCCGGCGAAGAAGGTCTCTTGATACGAGCGTTTAACCTCGTCGGAATAGCCGGTGCCGTCAACATTGACTTCGGCTCCGGGCAGAGAGTCTTGATCTTTCATTCAAAAGAGTCAAAGGGATTTTTGGGAGGGGCTTTGTCAATCAGTCCCTTTATGGTCTTGCCATAATTCACAAAATGATTTTCAAGAACATTCCATAAGTATCCGACCATAGTAAGCGGCTCGTCATTGGTACTTAGTCTCTCCACCAATGTGTTGAGCATGTTATAGTGTCGGACGCTGATGCAGATCTTGCGAATCTTCTGCTCCTTTGAGGTAGGTTTGATGAACAGGGATTCAAAATCGGATTCAGCACCGTCAGTCTGTTTTTTCTTCGACACGGGAGATTTTTGTGTCTCCGGTGTGCATGGTGCCGGTTGTTCCGATTTCTGTTTATCGTCATCTTCATCATCAGCGAAATTGGGAGTGATGGGCCTGTAGCCGTGAAGATACCCCTCTCTCGGGAGTGGAACCTCCGCGATTTTCTTAGCCATGACCGATGCCGGTTAAGGCAAGTATCTCCTTTGCCAGCTCGTCGATGCCGCTTCCCTTGACCAGTGACGGGTCGGGAGGAAAGAGGGTGCTTCTGAAAACCTTGCTTTTGGGGTTGGCTGAAAGCCCACGTTTGAATCTGACACTCGCCGGAATTGTGGTTCTCATCGCTTCGAGACCGATACTTTCCATAAAAGCGTCGTATTCGCTGTAAATATCCTTACGCTCTCTCGCGTCGATACGGTTCCACAGAATCTGCATCTTTTTCAGGTTGCCATATCCCGCCATCATAATATGGTTGTGGATAAACTGGCAATATCCCAAGGTGCTTTCTATATCGTATTTGCTGGCTGCCATCGGACAGAATACATAGTCGCAATTCGATACGGCCTGTAAAACATTGTAGTTGTTCATTGTCCCCGGAAGGTCGAGGAAAAGAATCTGGACATCGTTGTCTCCATTGATATATTTCCGCATGGTTTGTACGGTATTTTCAAGGAGACAGTCGAATACCACATAGGGTTGAAGTCCGCTTTTCGCAAGTTGCTGGTCTGCCAGTGCCTGAATATGCGGAAAACGGTCGAGGTCTTTGAGTTCGCGGTCACGCTCTCCCTTCAGACTGTGCTGGGGAGAGTCGCAATCCATGATTGCAACCTTCACCCCCAACTCATAGTAGAGGTAACTCGCGACAAGAACCGTCAGGGTCGATTTGCCGACTCCTCCCTTCTGGTTGGAGAAGGCAACGGTGATGGTGTCGCTCATCTGAAAATTTTGACATGGTGAAAACTGGTCGGCAACATTTGCCACAACGCCGGAACGACTGCCACGGTCGGGAATACAGTCATTACAGACTGTAGGAGCAAAGAGAGTCCTTATCCACATGCTTTCATCCCGACACACATACGGCTGAAGTTCCGGAAATCGGATATGACGGAATAACGGAGATTGCTCCAGACATCATATAACCCCGACTTCGGGAGGTCGTTCAGGTTGTGATATGGGAATTCGGCAAGTAGGTTATTTCGGAAATAACTCTTTACTTACAAAAGGAATACAGTTCTTACAGAATACAGTAGGTAATATGGTACGCGGGTATGTACTTACCTTAGTACCGAAGTACCCTGGTACCTAAATACCGATGGAAGCAGACCGGGACTTCCCAACCATACTACATAATACCATACCGACTTAATGATTTACGTCGGAACGAACTGTGTGAGGGAGGTAAGGCAGGACTTAATGACGTATGAAATGCAGTGCATAAATAAGTCCTGACATACCGAACAAAGGACAGCCGTAATGTCGATCTTATGATCGTGACTGATTTTCAAGGATTTAACCTTGTGATTGATGCCTCATAGCTTATGGAGCGCGTGCTCCGGCTATTTCAGCGCGACATTCTTGCCGCAGATATGCCCGCTTATTATATGTATGCAGGCGGTAAACGGCGACCGCGTACCAGAGTCATCCTTTCGGATTGAACACTGGGGCTTGTCGTTCATTTACGATGCAAAGTTAAGGGCATTTCATCAGTCATTCCAAATTATTTCGGGGCTGTTCCGTGATATTCCGTTTTGGTTCCGTTCTTTTCCGCGACGGGGGCGCGGCAGACCCCTCAAATGGCAGTAACTTTGCATCGTGCAACTGAGATAAAAAATCATGCTATCGCACACACCTTTATTATACGCCTGATGAAGACCGGCATCAAGGCAGAAAAACACAGGCTCGCCAGCCATTATATAAGGTGTCTCATTCTTCCAGGTTACATCGTGTTCAACGGAACACAGCAAGGTGTCTTTTCAGGGACATGAAAAGGTTTCGAGGGCCCAAACCCTACCGAAACAACCTTGCCCGTGTGGGACAAGGAAATTCTCCAAAGTCGAATTTCCCGAAGGATGCCGGCGGCGCATGATATAACTAAATCGCGTTGCGATAACAAACAAAATCCCCAGAACAACATGGAAAAATCATTCAAGGGCGGACGTCCTCCGCTCCCGGACAGGTGTGACCATCTTGTTAAGGTTCGCTTTAATACATCAGAACTGGATATGCTGGTTCACATGATGGATAAAGCGAATGAGACGGTAAAGTCCACCTTTATCAAACAAGTTCTGTTCGGCAAGCCATTCAAGGTGCTTGTTACTGACAAATCGCTGGCTGTTTACTGCGCCAAGCTCTCGGAGTTTTTCGCCCAGTTCCGCACATTGGGCGTAAACTACAACCTTATTGTAAAGGAGCTGCGCACGGAGTTCAGTGAAAAGAAAGCGATGCAATATCTCTACAAACTTGAAAAAGCCACCATAGAGATGGCTAAAATCTTGGCTGAGGTCAAGGCTCTCACCGTCAAGTTTGATGAGGTATGGTCGCAAAAATCTCTATAGGCAGCAGTCTATATGGAGCCCTTGCCTACAACGGAGAGAAAATAAATGAAGAACACGGACGTGTACTGGGTGCCAATAAGATTGTGTTGGCGGCAGACGGCAATATAAATATTGGAGCAATGGCGGAGAACTTCAAGGCTTTTATGCCCAAGATGGGCAGGACAAAGAAGCCTGTTCTCCATATCTCACTTAATCCACATCCCGATGATAGACTCACGGATCAGGATTTTGAAATCCTTGCCCGCGAGTATCTCGACAAGCTCGGTTTTGGCGAACAGCCATACATTATATATAAGCACGAGGACATCGACCGGCACCATATACATATAGTAACGGTCAATGTCAACGAGCAGGGCAAGCGTCTCGACCAGTCTTTTCTGTTCCGAAGAAGCAAGAAGATTACCAACGAGCTTGAAGAGAAATACGGACTCCACAAGGCGCAGCGGGAAAAGGTATCACCCGATACTCCTATTACCAAGATTGACTCTAACGGCGACATCAAGCGTCAGGTTCAGAATACCATCAAACTGGTTGGTATGCGTTGGCAGTTTCAGAGCATAGGCGAATATAACGCCATACTCGGACTGTATAATGTCAAATGCGAATTGACCGACGGCAAAGTCAATGGCCGTGAATATCACGGTCTGGTCTATTTCGCAACAGATGACAACGGCAATACCATAGCCACACCTCTCAAAGCCTCACGCCTCGGCAAGTTTGCAAGTAGAACAGCCATCGAGAACAAGTTTGAGCGCGACAAGGACAGAATCGACGTAAAGCCGACAAAACGACTGGTAACGGACGCAATGGCGGCCGCCACCGGTAAGGACGATTTCATTGCCAAGCTCAAAGAGAAAGGCATCGATCTCGTGCTTCGGTATAATGATGACGGTAGATTGTATGGTGCCACATACGTTGACCATAACAATCATGTCTCGCTCAACGGTTCCCGTCTCGGCAGGGAGTTTTCTGCAAATGCCCTTTATCTTTGGTTCAACGACCCGTTGGCAAAACCTTTGGTTCAGCCACAACCGAATCAGACCCAGGGACAGCAGACAACACCGCCCAATGGCGGACAGCAGCAGACCTCGGGCCCGGCTCCGAATCAGCAACCTCAGCCAAGCCAACAGCGTCAGACTTCCTCAAATTCTTACGACTTCGATTTCGACCCGGTGTTGCCGGGACTCGGACTATTCCAGACAGGACCGGACTTCGACCCTGCGGAAGAAGCCTTCGCACGTCGTGCGCGTAAGAAGAAAAAGAAGAAAGGACGCGGACTGTAAAAGTCATTCACCCACAAAACCGACAAACAATGTCCCAACAAGAAGATGATCTCAGGGCACTGGCGAAAATCATGGATTTTCTCCGTGCCACAAGCATCGTTCTGGTCATAATCAATATCTATTGGTTTTGTCCGGAACTACACCCGACCAATCCCGACGGATTCTTTACCGTCATTGATAAGGTGCTGAACGGTTTCGATCGTTCATGCCACCTGTTCAGGTCGCAATATACCTCAAAGTGGTTCGCTTTGCTTCTGCTCGCACTGTCGTGTTTCGGCACAAGGGGTGTGAAGAACGAGGATATAACATGGCGTACCATCTGGATATTCCTCGGCATCGGCGTAGTATTGTATTTCATGCCGAAGTTTCACTACACCTTATATATAATGTGTAGCGCAGCCGGCTTCATCTGTCTGCTCATGGCGGGCAACTGGATGAGCCGATTGCTGAAGAACAATCTGATGAACGATGTATTCAACAATGAAAACGAGTCTTTCCAACAGGAGACACGCAAAATCAAGAATGAATACTCGATAAACCTACCCACCAGATTCTACTACAAGAAGAAGTGGAATGACGGATGGATAAATGTTGTCAACCCTTTCAGGGCGACAATCGTACTGGGCACACCCGGTTCGGGCAAGTCGTATGCAGTAGTGAATAACTTCCTCAAACAACAGATTGAAAAAGGATTCGCGCTTTACTGCTACGACTTCAAATTCGCAGACCTCAGTACCATCGTCTATAATCATTTCCTGAAGAACAAAGACAAATATCCCAAAGGCGCCAAGTTCTACGTGATAAACTTCGATGACCCCAGACGGAGCCACCGATGCAACCCTATTGCGCCGGCGTTCATGACTGACATAGCGGACGCATACGAATCGGCGTACACTATAATGCTCAATCTCAACAAAACGTGGATTCAGAAACAGGGAGATTTCTTCGTGGAATCGCCTATAATTCTGCTGGCGAGTATTATATGGTATCTCAAACTCTACAAAGGCGGTATCTACTGTACCTTCCCTCATGCTATCGAGTTCCTTAACCGCAGATACGAGGACATTTTTCCTATATTATCCTCATATCCGGAGCTGGAGAACTATCTGTCCCCGTTCATGGACGCTTGGCAGGGAGGAGCCGCAGACCAGTTGCAGGGTCAGATTGCATCGGCAAAGATTCCTTTGTCGCGTATGATCTCGCCACAACTGTACTGGGTAATGTCAGGCAATGATTTTACCCTCGACATCAATAACCCACAGGCTCCGAAAATACTTTGTGTCGGCAATAACCCCGACCGTCAGAATATCTACGGTGCGGCTCTCGGTCTTTACAATTCCCGTATCGTGAAACTCATTAACAAGAAGGGTATGCTGAAATCGGGCGTGGTCATTGATGAGTTGCCGACGATATACTTCAAGGGGCTCGATAATCTTATAGCCACAGCACGAAGCAACAAGGTTGCCGTGTGCCTCGGCTTTCAGGACTTCTCACAGTTGGAACGTGACTACGGCAAGCCGGAGGCGGCGGTGGTAATGAATACCGTCGGCAATATATTCTCCGGGCAGGTCGTGGGCTCAACTGCCAAGACGCTATCCGAGCGTTTCGGCAAGGTACTCCAGAAGCGTCAGTCAATATCCATCAATCGTCAGGATGTGTCAACATCTATCAACACGCAGATGGATAGCCTCATTCCACCGAGTAAAATCAGCGGACTGTCGCAGGGTATGTTTGTCGGTGCTGTCTCTGATAACTTCGGAGAACGCATCGAGCAGAAAATCTTCCATGCCGAGATTGTAGTGGACAGTGAGAAAGTAAAGTCGGAAGAAAAGGCGTACAAGCAACTCCCCATAGTCACCAATTTCATTGATGAAAACGGCGACGATGTTATGGAAAGTGCTATACAGACCAACTATCGAGCCATCAAGGAGCAAGTGAAAAAGATAGTCGCCGAAGAGAAAATGCGCATTGCCGCCGACCCGGAACTGCGTCATCTACTCGATTTGAAGTAAAACCAGGCTGAAAAGTACCCGGATAATGCCAACCGGGTAATGGAAATTTGGATTTCAACGCCACATAAAACATCTTTGATTTCAACGAGTTGACCACTCGCTGAAATTTTCATTACGCAATCGCTACCCGGTTGAAAGCAACCGTGAAAATTAACTTTTGGCGGCTCTGTAATTTTGCATCGTAAGTTTTAATCGACGAAAAAATGGATATAACTACGATACAAGATAAAAATACTGTCACCATTGTGATAACCGCTAAGCAAGCCGGTGACTTTATAAATCTTCTCACCCGCATTGCGGATGGCATGGACAGGTTGGCGATCAATGCGGTGCCGGCTCCCATGCTGCCCGAAACGCCACAAGAGACGTATGGCATTAGACCGGATGCCATGTATCCCGAATGGCAAGTACAGAAGATTTTCTCTTGCAGCGATAAGACTCTCCGTAAATGGCGCAAATTATACGGACTACGCGCTTATCAAAGCAAAACTGGCACAAAAGGCTCCCGAATCTGGTATTGCGGTCAAGACCTGATAGATTTCTTCCGGGAGTTTGCCGTGGCTCTGGGTATCAAATACCCTAAGTCAATAGAAAAAGAGGTCCCCACGGGACAAATCTGTGAACCTCCAAAACATCTGACAATTCAAGATGCAAGAACAAGATTTGAAGAAACAAGACGCACTGATTGCCCACAACAGCCAGACGGGTGAGTCCGGCGTGGTGACCGGAATGAAACCTGACGGTACACCACAGATGGAAGACCCCGCGAAGGCAGCTAAATTCCTGACATTCGACCGCCACGCCGACATCCTCGACAACTTTCTGCGGAACTTCACCGCCCAATGTAAGAATCCGACAATCTTCGGTTTCTTCAAGGTGCCGGCAGACCAAGTGCCCACAATGGGTTTCGCTGTCAACCAGATGGTGCAGAATCCCGATATGCCCGGGGCGAAGGATATGCTCGCCGAGGCAAAGGTGAAGATGCCCGACGGTGCACCGAAACAGGAGCAGAAGGAAACGGTCTCCGAGACTGTCAATCCGGCGCCGGATACCGCCCAGACTCAGGAACCCCAACGTTTCAAGCAGATTGACGAATCCAAAATCAACTGGGACAATCTCGCGGCATGGGGTATCACCAAGGAGTCAATCGGTGAGCAAAATCTCCGTAATATGGTCAACAACCGGATGTCCGACCTCGTGAAAGTCACTCCGACTTTCGGCAATGAGAAATATGAGCTGGAGGCTCGACTCTCACTGCACGAGAATCCCGACGGAAGTATCAAGGTGGTCCCGCACTTCATCCGTCAGGAGCCCAATCTCAACGATGAGTTCCACGGAGTGAAGTTCACGAAGGAAGACAAGGAGATGCTGAAGGCTACCGGTAACCTCGGAAGGGTCATCGACCTGAAAGACGCAAAAGGGAACACAATTCCCAGCTACGTCAGCATAGACCGCAAGACCAACGAGCTTATCGCTCTTCCCGTCTCGGCTCTCTACATCCGCAACAAGATTGGAGAGACGGAACTGACACCAAAGGAAATCGGGCTTTTGAAATCGGGCAAACAGCTCCACAAGGAGGTGACGCTCAAAGACGGCAAGACTTTCCCGGCAGTCCTTCAGGTAAGTGCGGCAGAGCAGAAAGCGGAGTTCGTTCCCGTCCATGCCCGCCTCGGTCAGCAAAGGTCTCAATCTCAGGACCAGAAGCAGGAGGCACCCGCCGAAAAGAATACCAACAACTGGGTTCTGAACGACGGCAGCATCAAGCCTCTCGGCAAATGGAAGGGTGTAGAGTTCTCCGACCAGCAGAAAGCGGACTATGTCGCAGGAAAGACCATCAAGGTCGATGGCGTCCCGGATGCCAAAGGTGTGCCAAGCACAATCTACATCCGCTTCAATCCCGACAAACAGCGTCCTTACACCTACAATTCCGACCCCGACAATGCCAAGGTCATCACGCCGGCAGAGGAGAGCAAGACGCAGGTTGCGGTCAATTCGCAGGACAAGACCAACGAGGCGACCAAAGGATTGAAGGAACCTCTCGAACAGGGGCAGACCCAACCCAAACCGGAACAGAAAAAGAAGTCAGGGCAGAAGCTCTAATCAGCTGATACTTACACCAAGGCTCGCAGGTGTGAAAGCATCTGCGAGCCATTCTTATACCCTTTCCGGAACAATGAAATTCAAATCAAAAACCACAAACACAAATAGTTATGATTACAATCATCGCCCAAAATAAGACAACCGCACTCGCAATCGCACGTGCCACTGCCAACGACGACGAAGGCAATCGCTACTTCTACGGCAACAAGTATTACATCACCTGGATGACTCCCAAGATGGTGGAAATCTCGACCCCTCGCGGTCAGGCATCCTACTGGTTCCGCGACCAGAGCTTCCCGCACCTTCCCAAGTATCTCACTCTCGGCGTTACCACACGCTACCGTCAGAACGGCGAGTCTATGACTCCGGAGGCAAACGCACAGCTCGACATCATAAAGTCGTTGCTTGCCAAGAGCGACAGCATCATCGTGGCAGTCGAACCCACACAGGAGGGTGAGATGAGTTTCCGCTATCTCTACTCCTATCTGCGTTGCACGCTTCCTTACAGCCGTGCCATCATCAACGACCTGACAATGAAAGGTCTCAACCGCGCAATATCCTATACTATGCCGGCAGAGAACTACAACAAGTGGTATCAGGCGGCTCGACTCCGGGATGAAGCGGACTGGCTCGTGGGTGTGAATGCCCGTCGCGCTCTCGCTTTCGCCGCCGGCCGTGGCACTTACCGCATCGGACGCACCAGCGCATCTGTCCTGAAGATGATTGCCGACCGTAACCTTATGGTCAAGTGTGCCGAGCAGACATCCGCCAACTACACGACTATCGCAATCAAGGACCGCGACGGAAATATCTTCCCGTTCCGCAGCATCGACCCCAACGATGTTTCTCCCAAGTCGACATCCGAGGTCAAGGTCATCTCCGTGGAGAAGATTGAGGCGAAAATCAAGTCTCCCAAGCTCTACAATCTCATCAACCTCCAGCTTGACGCGGCTCGCATCTTCGGCATGACCCCGCTGCACACCTATGAGGCGGCTCACCGTCTCTTCGGGAGAAAGCTCATCTCTTTCCCCGTAGCCGCCGGCAGTACCGTTCCTCAGCGCAAGTATCAGGAATGTCGCAAGGTACTGGAGAAGATGCTCTCCTGCAGCAACTACGCCTCAGTCGCAATGGCGAATATCGGGTTTGCTCCGGGTCGTGCTGTCGATAAGAGCAAGTACGGCACCCACGGCATTGTGGCCACCGGCGTGCCTCCTCTGGTGCTCGACGACGACATGAGCCGCATCTATCATCTCATCGTCAAGCGTATGTATCAGGCATTCAGCAAGGACGCGGTGGTTATCCGCACCCGTGTCATCACGGAATGCGAGGGCGTCCGCTACGAATGGAAAGGCGAAGCCTACAAGACCAAAGGATGGCACTCGCTCTTCCCCGATACGCTGATGAAATCACAGCCGATGCCTGTACTCGCCAAAGATGAGGAAACAGAAATCTTCTCTACCGGCTCTTGTACCGCAAGCTCTCCGATGCCGGAGGACTATACGGACGCCACTCTCATCGAGGATCTTCTCGCAATCCGTGGCACAGTCTATTCTGACGGAATCGCCAAAGACATCGTCCATCTGGAATCCAGCGGTCTCATCGAGCGCGACGCATGGGGGCGCATTTCGCTCACTACCAAGGGTCGTCTGCTTTATAGCATTATCAAGGAGATGAAGATTGCCGACATCGGCGAGGTGGTCAAGGTGGACAATCTGATGAAGGAAGTCGCCCGTGATGTACTCTCAACGAGTGCATACGACAACCAACTCAAACAGTTCACCCGCGATGTGACGGCTGGAATCCTCGCCTCGGCAAAGCTCTTCCCCAGAATGGAGGAAGACATCCCGTGCCCTCATTGCTCAGAGGGCGTGATGAAGACCTTCGGCAGAGTGGCGATGTGCGACAACCCGGACTGCGGCCACTATGTGTTCCGCCAGTTCTACGGCGTGACGCTTACCCACGAGGAACTCACATCGCTCGTCAAGACCGGCTCGACACCGTTCATCGGAGGTTTCCGCGCCCGTAGCGGCAAGACCTTCAAAGCCCAAGTGATAATCAATGCCGCCGGGAATACTCAAGTGGTCAGCAAAAACAAATCTGAAAACGCCTAAACAGCTACAATTATGAAAAATACGCTCGACGCATATGTCCGCACTCTATCAGGATTCCTCTCTCGAAATAACTATCCTGAGGCTGAGGATCTCAGCTTCATCAACGCCCGCGCAGACCAGGCATACGAGGTGTTCTTGGAGGCACGGCGCGGAGGGGTAGATGTGTCCACCGCCGAGGAGCTGGCTATGATCGCGCTCATGCAGGGCTATGAATCCGACTCTTTCGACGCCCTCGTCCAAGAAATCCTCTCCGACTATAGTCCGGAAGAAGGCTACGACTTCTTCATCTCCGATATGGATGATGTCCTCGAAGAATACCGTGAGCGGTATTCTCCTGACCTGTACCCTGTGTATTCGGCAGAGTACAAGGCGTTCAAGACCGAGCTGCTCGGCGTAATCGACGACTACTTCACAACCTATTTCCACTGATATGGCATATAACAGACTAAAAGTCATGCGCGACAACATCGAGGCGATAAGACTTGCCTTTCGCCTCGGTGTCGCCGGACGCTCGGCACAGAATGCCGAGGAACGCGAGATTCTGCGGAAGTATGCCGGATTCGGCGGGTTGAAGTGCATCCTCAATGATGCCAACGAGTTGGCTGACGCCGCCAAATGGAGCAAATCAGACATCGAACTGTTTGCCCCTACCATTGAGTTGCGCCGTCTTATCCACGACTATTCCAAGGATGACAGGGAGTTTGCCCGGTATATGGATTCGTTGAAAGCATCAGTGCTGACGGCGTTCTATACCGACAACCGCATTGTGGATGCACTCGCTGATTCGTTGAAATATTCCGGCGTCGAGGTGAAAAGTTTTTTGGAACCGTCTGCAGGTCAGGGTGCTTTCATCGACTCTTTTCTGCGCAATGACCGTAACCCCGGTGCCGAAGTGCTTGCGTATGAGAAGGATTTGCTTACAGGTAAAATCCTTTCGGCATTGCATCCGTCAATTCTGACCCGCATAGAGGGCTTCGAGAAGATAGAGCGCGATTTCAACGGATATTTCGATGTCGCTGCCTCAAATGTTCCTTTCGGTGACTTCGCGGTTGCAGACCCTGCTTATGCCGTTAGCAAGGAGATTGCCTATCGTCAGGCGACCAAAACCATTCACAATTACTTCTTCCTCAAAGCACTCGACCAAGTGCGCGAAGGAGGATTGGTTGCTTTCATTGCCTCACAGGGTGTGATGAACGCCGCCAGCCCGTTTGTCAGGATGGAGCTTGTGAAACGTGCCGACCTCGTGGCGGCTCTGCGTCTGCCCAACAATACTTTCTCCGATAACGCCGGAACCGATGCCGGGTCCGACCTGATTATTCTCCAGAAGCATACAGGGAAGAAAGCGTTGTCGGCTGACGAGGAGTTCTTTATCCAGTCTGTCGTTGACCGTGGTACGAAAGTACCGGGCAACAAGTTCTTTCAGGCATTTCCACAGAATGTGATCTGTACCGACGCCAAAGTAGGCACAGACCCATTCGGCAAACCCGCCATCATCTATAAGCATGAGGGCGGAGTGGACGGTATAGCCGGAGACTTGCGCAAGGCTCTCGACGAGTCATTGCACCTACGTCTGAATCTGGAGTTGTATAATTCCAACGGTATCAAGCCGCCGACACCTGATCCTGTCAAGCCGATGCCGACACCGACACCCGAAGTCAAGCCGGAAACTCCGAAACAGAAGCCTCTTGCCGACAAGATTGAGCAGAAGAATGAGCCTTTGCTCAAACAGTATCAGGAGATGAAGAAGAAACATCCTGATGCTATTCTTATGTTCCGTGTCGGTGATTTCTATGAGATTTTCGGCAAGGATGCGGTTGCAGCCTCGGAAATTTTAGGCTTAACCTTGACACGCCGCCAGAGCGGCATCGACAGTCGCATTGAGTTGGCAGGATTTCCGCATCACGCACTCGATACCTATCTGCCCAAACTTGTTCGGGCCGGTAAGCGGGTGGCTATATGTGAACAATTGGAGGACCCGAAGCTAAAAAGGACTCCAAAGCAGAAAGTCGTCGAGACAGTTACGCCTAATCAGCCACCTAAAACAGAGTCTAAACCTGTTGAGCCTCCAAAGCCGGAGCCAACTAAAGAGATAGAGACCGACGGTAGGCCCGATTATTCGGACAATCCAGATCCGAGACTGTTTGCCTATAATCTTTTCGGAGAGCTGGAGCCAATCGGTAAACCGAAGCCTCAGCCGCGGCAGACGGCAGAGTCCGATGATACCAAGCCGAAGCCAACTGTCAATGTCGCTGATATTCCTGCCAAGAAGTTCCGTCCCCTCTCTGAAAAAGAGCTTGAGTTTTACGGCTCCCTGAACTGGGAGGACAATCCACCCATCAACGGATTCTATGAAACCATGATGTCGATTGCCCACCGTCAGTTGGAGGAAATGCGATTGGAACGCGAGGCACAGGAAGCAGCCAAAGCGGCAGGTATCGCACCCGGCGAAACTTATATCGAAAAAACCGAGGGCGATTTCATTCCCGGTGGTCCCGACCGCACTTCGAAGGTTACGGCTATCCCCATCGAGCCGAAAGCGCCGGAGCGCGATATGTCGCCCCGACCTTTCTCGGAGGATATTCGGTTTTTCCATCACAACGGTTCCATGGTTGTTGATGGTGGCCAACTCGGTTTCCTATCCGATGTCCGCAAAAACGGAGCCATATTCACGCCTCTCGGTCTCAAGCTGGAACAGGAGAAACGCGCCATGCTGTACGTCACTCTATCCGAGACATACCAGCAGCTCTATAACTACGAAGCAGAGACCCATGAGCCGTCCGAACACCTGCGCGAACACCTCAACCAGTATTATGATGAGTTCGTGGAGAAGTATGGCAATCTCAACGAAAAACAGAATGCCAAGTTCATCCTGATGGATGCTAACGGACGCGATGCACTGGCATTGGAACGTGGCGAGAACGGCCAGTTTGTCAAGGCTGACATCTTCGACCACCCCGTCAGCTTCTCTCGGAATGAAGTGACATCGGTAGAGATTCCGCAGGAGGCTCTTGCCGCGTCTCTCAATAAATATGGAGAGGTCAACATGGAATATATGGCCGACCTGTTGGGTATCGACAAGACCGCCGGTGACATCGTGGGGCAATATGAACTGGACTTGCTTGAAGCATTGAAAGGGCATGTCTATTACAATCCGATTGTGGAGAAGTATGAGATCGCCGACCGTTTCATCGCGGGCAATGTCGTTCAGAAAGCCGAGGATGTAAAGGCATGGATAGACCGCGAAGAGGAACGTATCAAAGGTTTTCCCGGGTATGACGGCATAGAGCCGTATATCGCTTTGGCACAGGATTCCCTCAAAGCGTTGGAGGAAGCCATTCCACGAAGGATTATATTCGATGAGCTGGACTTCAACTTCGGCGAGCGTTGGATTCCCACCGGAATATACTCCGCCTATATGAGTCACCTTTATGGCACCGACATAAAGATTGCCTATTCTTCCTCTATGGACGAGTATTCATGTGACGCCAGTCGCAAGAATATGAAGATATGGGAGGAGTTCTGCGTCCGTGGCTATTACCGTACCTACGATGGCATCAGTCTGTTGAAACACGCGCTCCACAACACGGTGCCCGACATCAAGAAGTCAGCCGGAAAGGATGAGAACGGCCATGACATAAAAGTGCCTGACAGCGAGGCCATACAGTTGGCGAACACCAAAATCGACGAAATCCGCAACGGTTTTGCCGACTGGCTCGAAGCGCAGTCACCGGAGTTCAAGGAGAAACTGGCAGACCTCTACAACCGTAAGTTCAACTGCTTCGTGCGTCCCAAGTATGACGGCAGCCATCAGACTTTCCCGGACCTCAACATGAAGTTGTTGGGAGACCGGTATGGCATACACTCGGTGTACCAGTCGCAAAAGGATTGTGTTTGGATGCTCTTGCAGAATGGCGGCGGAATATGCGATCATCAAGTCGGGACCGGTAAGACGCTGATTATGTGTATGGCGGCACACGAGATGAAACGACTGGGACTGGCTCACAAGCCTATGATAATCGGAATGAAGGCTAATGTTGCCGAGATAGCCATGACCTACCAGAGCGCCTATCCTAACGCGAGGATTCTCTATGCCGATGAAAAGAGTTTCAAGGCTGAGAACCGTGTTGCCTTCTTCAACAAGATGAAGAACAACGACTACGACTGCATCATCATGTCGCACGACCAGTTCGGCAAGATACCGCAGTCGCCGGAAGTTCAGCAGCAGATTCTTCAGGCGGAACTTGACAGCGTTGAGGAAAACCTCAATGTAATCAAGGAGCAGGGACATGACGTGTCACGCGCCATGCTCAAAGGTCTTATCAAGCGCAAGGAAAACCTCACCGCAAAGATTGCCACCATCCAGTACCAGATGGAACAGACTAAGGATATTGTGGTGGATTTCAGGCAGATGGGCATCGATCACATTTTTATAGACGAGAGTCAGAACTATAAAAATTTGATGTTCAATACCCGCCATTCCCGTGTGGCGGGTCTGGGAAATGCCGACGGCAGTCAACGCTCCCTGAATCTCCTGTATGCCATCCGCACCATTCAGGAGCGGACAGGCAAAGACCTCGGAGCGACATTCCTGTCGGGAACTACAATCAGTAACTCGCTTACCGAGTTGTATCTGCTTTTCAAGTATCTACGACCCAATGAGCTGGAGAGGCAGGAGATCCGCAGTTTCGACGCATGGGCGGCTATCTTTGCCAAGAAGACCACCGACTTCGAGTTCTCCGTCACCAACAACCTGATTCAGAAGGAGCGTTTCCGCTACTTCATCAAGGTGCCGGAACTGGCGGCGTTCTACAACGAGATAACCGATTACCGCACGGCTGAGGATGTCGGAGTTGACCGGCCGGAGAAGCGTGAGATACTCCATAATATCCCTCCGACACCGGCGCAGGAGGCTTTCATCGAGAAACTGATGAAGTTTGCCGAGAGTGGCGATGCCACTATACTCGGCAGAGCGCCATTGTCTGACACCGAGGAAAAGGCGAAGATGCTGATTGCCACTGACTATGCCCGCAAGATGGCTCTTGACCTCCGGCTTGTTGACACTTCATACGGCGATGACCCGAACAACAAGGCCAGCCATTGCGCTAAGATGATTGCAGAATACTATCGCAGGTATGACGCGCAGAAAGGCACTCAGTTTGTTTTCAGTGACCTCGGCACTTACAAGCCCGGCGAATGGAACGTCTATTCCGAAATTAAGCGCAAGCTGATAGAGGACTACGGCATACCGGCGCATGAGATACGCTTCATTCAGGAGTGTAAGACGGAGCGAAGCCGCAAGGCTGTAATCGAGGCGATGAACAGCGGCGATGTCCGCGTATTGTTCGGTTCAACGACCATGCTCGGCACAGGTGTGAACGCCCAACGCAGGGCTGTTGCGGTCCATGAACTGGAATGCCCGTGGCGTCCCAGCGACTTGGAACAGCGTGAGGGCCGGGCAATACGCGCCGGCAACGAGGTTGCCAAACTGTATGCCGACAACAAGGTCGATGTCATCATCTATGCTGTCGAGAAGTCGTTGGATTCCTATAAGTTCAACCTCCTCCATTGCAAGGCGACATTTATAGCCCAGTTGAAATCCGGCGCTATGGGTGCCAGAACAATCGACGAGGGCGCGATGGATGAGAAGAACGGTATGAATTTCTCGGAATACATGGCGATCCTGTCCGGCAACACAGATCTGTTGGAAAAAGCTAAACTTGAAAAGCGCATTGCGGCATTGGAAAGTGAGCGCAAATCCATCAATAAAGGTATCGGTGATTCCCGGTTCCGACTCCAGACCATCACCCATGACATTGCCAACAATGAGGCGGCAATCGCAAGGATGAAAGAGGATGTTACCCGGTATCAGTCGGTCGTTCAGCGCGACAAAGACGGCAATCCTGTAAACAATCTCACTATCGACACCTGCCGTCTGTCCGATGAAAAGAACATGGGTATCCATCTGCAAGGACTGGCGCAGCGTACCGACACTCACGGTCAGTACAAGCGCATCGGCGAGGTCTATGGCTTCCCGATAAGCATTATTTCGGAGCGCACGCTCGTTGACGGCAAGGAGGCTGTTCAGAACCGCTTTGTGGTCGAAGGCAACTACAAGTACAAGTTCAACAACGGCTTCATTGCCATGTCGGATACCCATGCCGCTTGCATGAACTTTGTCAACGCTCTGGAGAAGATACCCGGTATCATTGCCCAGTACGAAGAACGCACAGCCAAACTCAAAGCCGATGTTCCAACTCTTGAAGGCATCGTGTCAAAGGCATGGGGTAAGGAGGATGAGTTAAAGCAGCTCAAATCCGACCTCGCGGCCCTCGACCGCAAGATTACCGCCGAACTTGCTCCCAAGCACGATGAAAAGGACGGCGAGGAAGTCAAACAGCAGCCCGACACCCAAAGGGTCGAAGTAAGCGATAACCAATCCCAGACCTCCGGCACTAAGGAGTCAATGGTAGCGGAACCGGTCGAAGTCGGTTATCGACATCGTGAGCCATTGAGCGACCGTATCGTTATCGGAGGTTGCGGGTTTACTCCACCCGGAGGATACCGTGCCGCAGGACCAAAATTATAAACACAATGAGTCAGTTCCTAAACCTGTCTGGGACTGACTCACTTAACCAACAGACAGGAAAGGGATCACATGATTGACATCAATACTCTTATTGAAAACGGTATCACCGATTTTAATATCACAATAAAATATTCTGACCTCGTTTTGCTCGGCGACCGACTTGTTGAGCGCATTCTCGATGAAGTTTGTCCGGTCGCCGCAGATAACGCAGTTGAAAAACTGCTGACAAAAGCAGAGGTCATGGAGAAATTCGGGGTTTGTCATACAACCCTCTACAACTGGGACAAGTCCGGGGTGCTTGTTCCAGTAAAGGTTGGACGAAAAATTCATTACAGGCTTGGAGACGTTCAGGCATTGCTTGAACGACGCGGGATTAAGTAAGGCAACAGCCGGCATCTTGGGGGAGATGTCGGCTGTCGCTTTTTGTGCAAGTGCTCAGGTTATTTCACTCCACGTCCGTCGCCGGCGGCATCCTGACGAATCCACTTGTCGTTAAGACAGGCCCGCATATCGTCAGTCCAGTATGAGCGGCTTTCGATGTTTCTTCGCTCATCATACTTTGCGATGCCTTTGCGCCCTTTTCTTCTTTTCATCTGACGCCCGTTTTCATAACTGCCATCCAGAGTCAGGTTCATGTTGAGTGAGGCATTGAAGAAGTTGATTACGTCTTCGTGCTTGGCTCTCCCATTGTTGAAAGAGCCTTTTGTCACAAGACCTTGGATAAGTTCGTATATGCCGCAGATTCCGTCAGTCCACTCCAATGGCTCTCCATCGGAAAGTGTAAATGCTGAACGGAATGAGCTTAGGGCATCCGCACATCGCTTTTGAGCCGCCATCAGCAGCTCTTTCATCGTACTGATGAGAGATATGGCAAGTGAGAGGTATGCGTGAGTCACGCGGCACTCGGTTTTTTCAGTGTGGACGCTGAAAATGGCATTGAGCCTCACGAGGCAGTGATGTTTTTCGACCCAATGTATGGGCTTGTGGATAAAGCTGATGAGATGTGAGGCGAATTTCTCAAAAGCTTCTTTGATTCTGTCCAGTTCACCGCTGAGGATGAACCGGACAAATTCCGCTTCGACTATTTCGTCGCTGTTTGTCATAGGCGTCGGTTGTTAGTTATTAAACAATAATTTTATCGAAAAGCATAACTAATGGGCATTATTATGGTTCGTGAAAAGATAAATAATTTTTGAATGAGGTGTAAATCAGCACAATACGCCTTTTAACTTGTGTTTCAGATTGTTAAAACATAAAGCCAAAACATAAAGGGGCTTTATATTTTACCTCGAAGTCTTTATGTTTTTGACTATTAAGCGAGTGCCATTCCGTCAACTTTTTATTATAGAAATATGTTTTAAAACATAAAAACCATAATTTTGGGAAGGCTTATACCTTCTTGTCCGATTATAATAACTGCAATCAGAATATGAAGATTCTTCTTTATGAGCCAGATGAAAGAGCAGGAAGCTCTATATATCATGCCCTCCATCGGGAGGGCTATGATGTCTGCTGGATTAAGAATTTTTTCGATGCAAAATCCTCAATCCGGGATGAGAGATATGACGCTTCTCTTATCAACATTGATGACAATGACAAGAATGGACTTGATTTGATAAAATCGTGGGTTATTCACGTCCCCGAACTCTTATGTGTCGCAATTTATAGTAATCAGGACGCTGGAACTGGATTCCGCGCTTGTAGGTTAGGCTCTCAAGAAATTTACGAGATCGAGCGAGGCAGTATCAACGAGCTTGATAAGATACTCAAGCAGTATGAAATTTTTGCAAGACGTCCACAACGCTACAAACATGTTTCAGAGGAATACAACAAGGCTATCCGGGATTTGACCAACCTTGTTAATCATGACAAGCCAGTTCTTATAACCGGAGAGGCGGGGACTGGCAAAAGTTATCTTTCCGAACATGTTCACTGCATCGCAACAAACAGCGACTTCAGGCTGGAAGAAATTTCATGTGCCGACTTAGATGTTGAAAATGGTATGGAACTACTCCTTGGTGTGGTCCGCAATTTCCGTCGGGAAATTAAACAGAATAAAAAGGGCTTACTCCAGAAAGCTAATGATAAGGGTTTGATTTATCTCAGGGATTTGCCGTCGCTTCCACTAAATATTCAGGATGTTTTGGTTGATGTTCTTGAAAGGGGAGAATTTCGCTGCGTCGGCAGTGATGTGTGGATTCCATTCACCGCACATTTCATAGCCTCTTGCCTCGACCTGTCCGAAATAAATAATGACCGGTTTGATCGTCGGCTCTATGAATTATTGAGTCATAACGTGGTTCGTCTGCCACCACTTAGAAACTGTCAGGCAGACATCATTCCAAATACTAATCAGATGATTGAGGATTATTGTGTGTCGAAAGGCATAGCGAATATTCCGTCAATGGAGCAGTGTGCTATCATCAAAATAACTTCGCGTGACTGGCCCGGCAATTACCGGGAACTTAAGAGTTGCATCGAAAACGCCGTCATCTGTTGCGAGGATGGAAAAATCCGTGGAACAGATCTCAAAATCACAAGAACAAACAATGGAGAAAATTTGCCAGAGGATGAAAGAGGGCAGTTAATGCATCTACTCACAAAATTCAATGGCAAGAAAGTTCGTGTCATGGAGGCGATGGGAATAACCGCACCAACGCTCGACAGAAAACTCAAACTCTACGGCATCAACTATAAGCTATTCAAGCCTACGAAGAAAAAGAAGGCAACTGCGTCAAAATAGAGGAGGATTCACATCTGAAAAGCGAGCCATTCAAAACGTCGGATGGCTCGCTTTATGCAGTGGGAAACGGAGTCTAAGGCAGGGTTTTTAAGCTGACTTTATTAAAAGATGTTAAATAATCTAAAATCAGACAGTCCACCAAAATTCAGTCCGATTCAAGAGGGTAAAAATTCCGATTTTTCAGACCTTCGCTGACAATTTGCTGACAAAAATTGAATGAAAAATCCCGCAACTCTTGATTATCAATGAGTTACGGGATTTTGGGGTGCCCAGAACAGAACTAATATCATTACTTTCTGTTACATTGAAATACCGCTTAT
>ERZ777011.1643-NODE-1643-length-22142-cov-11.436094_pt1 | contig 22142 bp, 33 predicted proteins | sample MGYA00374964_ERZ777011 | MGnify/ENA primary metagenome ERZ777011 (study PRJEB29310, sample SAMD00008975) | mouse gut metagenome | study: EMG produced TPA metagenomics assembly of the Metagenome analysis of fecal microbiota from mouse which was promoted... | reverse complement strand
CCGCAGGCGTTGCCGATCAGGTTCTGGTCCAGGTGGCTTACGCTATCGGCGTCGCTCAGCCCGTGAGCCTCTATGTAAGCACCGTCCGTCGACACGTCCCTTACGCCGACTCCGAGGTTGCCAACATCGTCTCTCGCCTCGTAGACCTGACACCAGCCGGCATCAACAAACGTCTCAGGCTCCGCAATCCCATATACGAGCCCACCGCCTCTTACGGACACTTCGGCCGCATCCCAACAACCAAGGTAGTGAACGGCGAGGAAGTCGAACTCTTTACATGGGAGAAACTCGACCTCGTGGACGAATTCAAGAAAGCTTTCAACATCGACTAAACCCGACAACTGATGAACGATATTATCTCGACTGCTTTTACCAACTACGATGTCGGCCACCTCTACCGACATCTGATAGTGTGCTTCATTCTGTTTCTCATCACTGTCGCCGTATGTCTGATTGATTTCGTCAGCGGCGTTTACACCGCTAAGAAACTCGGAGAACCCCTGCGCTCCCGCAAACTGCGAATGACAGTCGAGAAAATATCCTGGTACTGGCTAATCCAGCTTCTAGGATTCATTCTCGGCCTGATGGGAACCGTATTTGCATGGTACGAATGGCCCTATATTTCTATGTGCATCTGCCTGGCGATTATAGTAATCGAGGGCAAGAGCGTATTAGAGCATGCCAAACGACGCAAGTGCCGGACAGCCAAAATCCCGGAAACAATACGCGACATGGCCGAATGGATAGGCGAGGATGCGCTCAAGCACTCCATTCAGGAATTAGCTAAGAAGAGAGTAATCGACGCGCTCAACCGTGGACCGAATACCACGGAGAGCGAGGTAACTGAAAGCATAGAATAAGATGAACACAATCAAAATAGGATGCAAGGGTAACGAAGTCAAAACCCTTCAGCAGAAACTCAAAATCTCGGCTGACGGCATATTCGGAAAGAATACCGACGCTGCAGTCAGGGCATTTCAAAAAGCCCACGGGCTAACGCCGGACGGTATAGTCGGTCCCCACACATGGGAATACCTCGGCTTTGCTCCTCAATCACGGTATATTGACGAAATCATCGTCCATTGTACCGCGACAAAAGAGGGGAAGGCCTGCTCTGCAGACCAAATCAACGCCGCTCATAAGGCTAGGAAGTTTTCGGCATATACCGATGCCAAAGGCAGGGTACGTTACATCGGCTATCATTTCCTAATACACCTTGACGGAACAATCGAAGTGTGTCGCCCGATTAGCAAAATAGGCTGCCATGCCTCCGGCCACAATGCCCGGTCTATCGGAATATCTTACATTGGCGGCCTTGATGCCCGCGACACCAATGGAAAGATGATCAAAGACACCCGCACCCCCCAACAGAAAGCAAGCCTTATTAAGCTCATTAAGCAACTCAAAAGCGAGTATGCTACAATCAAAAAAGTGATAGGGCACCGCGATACCTCCCCGGATCTCAACGGCAACGGTATCATAGAACCATATGAGTTCATAAAAGGCTGCCCGTGCTTCGATGCAATCCCAGAATACAGAGATCTATAAAACCCAAGGCAATGAAAAAAGCGATTATAATTCTCATAATCCTGCTTCTTACGTCCGTTCTCGCAAATGTGATGTTATGGAACAGAGCCGGCCCCGAAGGAACAATAGAAAGGGTTATCACAACCTACGACACGATTCCGTACCCACAGCCAGTCTCCGTTGATAGCGTAGTACTTCGGTATGTTACCGAGAAACTGCCGGCCGCCGACCAACCGACCAAACCGATAGCAACGGTCGAAACGGTAGTGGACTCGGCAATTTGCCAAGCACCGAAGGACAGTGTGGAAGTTGTAATCCCGATTACCCAAAAGATATATGAAGACAGCACTTTCCGAGCCTATGTGAGCGGTTATCACCCGGCACTGGACAGTATTCAGATTTTCCAACGTAAAGAGACCGTCTACATTAGGTCGCCCACCAAGAATAAACGATGGGGAATCGGTATCCAAGCTGGGGTCGGACTGACACCACACAGAGTTCAGCCGTACATAGGGATAGGGATTTCTTATAACATTCTAACATTCTAAAGTCTCTTTTCATTGAACAAGGCAATCCTCCGGGGTTGCCTTTTGTATTATCATGTTGATTATATTAGATAATAAAATTGCAGATTTGATTAAAATAATCCATCTGATATTTGCGTATATGATTATTTTTGACTAATTTTGTATATGCAGATATGATGATTTAATCAAATAAAAAGACAATGGAAACAAGAAAAATCATAAAGAAAGCGATAGAGATTCTGAAGAGTGTGAAAGTAAAATCCGAATTCGACATGATGCAGGATTGGTATGAGCACAATGGCTATGATGCTACATTCGACAAGCAGATGAAAGGCTACTTTGCCGCCATAAGCCCATTCGGAGAATCCGAACTTCATCAGGCAATGTGCGATGTCTGGAACGCTACCCTGACATATTACTACACTCCAGCCCGCGAAGAAGAGTGTGAGATTGAAAAAGCACTCACGGAAGCCCAGAGAATCCGCCGTTCAGTAACCGAAGCGGATTGGGCCAAAGGTGTAGCTCACTACGAAGTAGTCAAGACTAACAAAGGACAGAAAGTCCTGATTACCTACCGCGACGGCAGCAAGGGACTCCGCAAAATCTACGAAGAACCGAGAAAAGACCAGGTCTTGAACTTTGATGCCTGCGAGAAGGAACTCATCGACCTCGCAGAACTCGGAAGCCACGATTTCCGTTCGGCACTCGCCGCCCTCGTTGCAAAGTATAACGCATAAATTACAATAATATGGAGTACATAAAAAGAATCATCGTTGGCATAGAAAGCCGTCAGGAAGCCAACGACGTGGCAGACCACCAGAACGACCTCGGCAAGACAAATCACGATCGGCGAGTGATATTCGCTGGCGAGGGGGATAAGAGCAAGACAATAGTCCCCGATTGGGCGCCGCTAATCTTCATTGCCATCGCCACAACAGAAGCCGCCATTAAAGAAATTGCAGAGGAATTCTTCGGCGAGGTCCCAATTCTGTTTGAAGTCGAAGACGTAAAGGAGAACGCCTGATATGGGAAACGAACTTCTCAATATTGCAAACGCGGCCAAGCAGGAAGTCTTAGACGAGAACGCACAATCTCTCAAGGCTCGGAAGGAGCGAAGAAAAAAGGAACGAGCAGCCGCGGAACACGCCTATGAAGTATTCCATAGCACCTTAGCGCAGTTACTCGGCATCAAGTCCTATAAGATTGGACCATCAGAACTGAAAAGCCGAAAAGACTGCGTAATAATAGAAGACACCGGCGGCCGCAAGTTCGAGATTCATTATACGAAAGTCATGACGCCAGACGGTATACACTTCGGAGGCGGAGACTGCGACTACAATATCAATGCGCAATGGGGTACAGACACATGGTATCAATACAGCGTGGCAATGGGTGCCACGACAGTAGCGCAACAACTGGGCCGATGGTTAGCCCAGACAGAAACAGCAAACTCGCTCAAATGCAAATAAGATAGACAAACGCAAATAAGATATCTAATGGAAACAATTTTAACAAAAAAGAACTGCCATAGAGCAGCCACGGTTCTGCCGGTCAACCACACCGACGGTCAGGAACCGCTTCAATTCAACTATCGCGCCATCCGCAAAAATATGGGTATGTTCAGTTGCCGTTTCACCCACACGGTAACATCTACCAACGGCGACGCTATCGAAGTAAGCGATTGCGATCTGAAAGAATGGGTGGTAGCATCATGGAAATATGAAGAGAACCTCGAAGACCTCTATAGTGATGGTGTAAGGGCTTACAGCAATACCAGCCATACACCGGAAGAACGCGCTCTGCGCGACATCTACGAGTATGAGGAGGAGATTCAGAAAGACCTCAATAATCTCCCCGAGGCATATCGTGCCGATTACTTCGAGCAGTACAAAGAACGCGTCCGCCAGCTTTTCTATAAGCATTCAGGCATAGCCAGTGCTATGATTGTCGGTCCGGCTCGTTTTCCGGCAGCACGCATGGAGCGAGCCAACAATGCCTACAACTCCATGTTCCAAGACTTCCGCAAATGGCGTGAAAATTTCTTCAAGAAAGTAGAGCGCGAGAAAGAGGCCGCAAAGTCGCCGGAGCAGAAGGCCGACGAAGCATGGGAAAAGGTAAAACGGGATATTATGTCTACCGTCGGCTCTCTGTGGGCAATCGACCTGCAGAATGCCCCATACTCTCGTCCACTATTCGTTTCCAATCTATACGGCAGGATGGAAACTCTCGCCAAAAACGGGAAGGTCGACCTCCTGCGACGGGCCGGAGAGTTGATAAAGGAACTCAACGTAAAGGCTAAGGAAAAGGGCGCGAAAGAAATCTTCACGAGCCGCCACAAGTTTTGGAAGCTCGTGGAGAAAGCCGAGGAAACCCTCGCCAAGCAAGCCGAGAATGCCAACCGCGAGAACGAGGTGTTTGAATTCTACAACTGCACCGTAGTGAAGAACTATGAAGAAGACCGTTTGCAAATCTTCAACGAAGAGAAGCCGGCGCCGGAGGTCATCAGTCTTCTCAAGAAAGAAGCCTGGAAATGGTCGAGAAACAACGTCTGCTGGCAACGTCAGCTTACAAGGAACGCCTGCTATAGCGCGGCCCGCGTTATTCTCGGAGGTCCCAATGGATTATCCAACACCGAGGAGGTAACCAAACTCGCTAAGAAACTATGGGACGGCCACCAAGAGTAAAACGCATCAGCAAGGAGGAGGGAGAGCGCGTGGATATCCACCGCTTTCCTAACTTCAGTGCGTTCGGAAGTGTAACCGGAATGAGAAATCTATACTACGGGAGAAACGCGCTCCTTGTGCGTTGTGGCTCCTTTATATATAATGTATCATTAGAACCCGCAATATACGAAAACGCAATATGAAATACATCATAGACCCCACAATCCCCTTTGAGGGCGCAGTCGTCACAAGCATGAGCGACGACATTCACAGCGATTACGGCGGAGAAACTCTCGAAGAATTGAAAAAGGCCCATAACAATCCCAACCTCGAAGCAGTGAGCCCCGAAAAGGTAACGGAACTCGTCAATCAGCACCGGACATCGCTCAACAAGGAGCCGTTCAAGGAAATCGATGAAGACCGATACTACGATGCCATGGACTGCTTGCCGCCGAAGAGAATGTTGCGAGACGCTTTCTTCGTCGGAGAGTGCTATCAATACGACCTCTATCCTTTCTGTTTCACAATCGGAGGAAGATACTTCGAGGGCAGAAGAATACTCAACACCCCGAAAGAGAAACTATATGAAGAAATAAAAGAGTTTTACGATAACCTCATTAAATCCGAAGCCAATGACGATTGAACTCAACATAGAATTTCATGAAAGCGAGGTACCGCCACGATGCCGCTTACCGAGACACGTCAGCCATAAGGAGGCTGTAAAGGTCAAGATAAAAGAGGCGAGCAAAGAGGAGGCACCGTTGGCATTCATCGTTCACAGTCTCAAAGAGCGACCTATGGAAGTGCGCTTATTCAAGGGACAGTTATATAAAGAAGCCCGCATTTCGTTCTACAACGGCAAAAAGTCCGAAGAATATCCTTTCGATGCAATTCCCTGGGAGACTGTGTTCAGGAAATACACTGGGTATGGGGAGTATATCTCCAAGTCCGAATACATCGCATATCTCAAACTCACAAGCCGTGAATATCTCATTGTTGATGGTGTTGTCTTTCGTAGATGTTATGAGCCATTCTACCGTATTACAACATTCGGCTACAGAGGGTGTGGCACTGCCATTTTCCCGGAATTCTCAGATAAGAGCCGCAAGGAAGTCCCCGGTTACAGCGCTCTCGATAAGGATAAAGCGATAGCTGATGCTATCAAAATTGCAGAAGGCCGTGGCGATGAGAAAGACATAGATTCAATAAAAGAAATGGCTCAAGGGCCGATAGAAGTAATCATTCCATCGGCATGCAAGCGGAAATTCAGACCTCAAATATAAAGTTATGGGTGAAATAGCAGAAATGATGCTCGACGGGACTCTCGATTCAGAAACCGGCGAGTATCTCGGTGACCCATGCGGTTATCCGAGGAGTATGACTGACGGCACATATTGGCCGGAAAGAGATAATCTCAGACGGCGTTCCCGCCAATCAATCAACTCTCTATGCAGTCGCATAGGAGTGACAGATAAGAGGAGTCAGCAGGAACTTGTGAGTGCTTTCCTTCAGTGTATGGGGCTTGCACGCCTTCCCAAGATGCAGGCTCAAATTGAAATGGTATTTCTCCATCATAAAAATGATTTTAAGATCTTCCTAAGCGAGATTGAGAAAGAGATTATCAACACTCCAGAAAAAGACGAATAAACCATGACAGCATCAGCAATCAAATTCGTTCCATGGGACACCAAACCCCTCGAAGCATTGAAGGACAGTTTCGTTTTCAAAATTAGAAGTCTCATCAACTCCGGAGCAAAACTCAATCGGGCGCAGAAGAACTGGATTACCAATCGCGTAAACTCCAATTCCTATTTTAACAATGCAATTCCCTTGCAGGGCTGGGCGTTTACATTCTCTGACGTCCTCAAGAAATTCGTGGTGAAGCAGTACGGCCAATGCGCTGAGTATTATGCCGTAGACAAGACTTCACTTCGCGAATATCTCGGCTCCGGAATAGAATATATTGTAGAAGTGAAATGAGAATGTATAAACACGAAAAGGTAAGCATCATTCGCGAAACGGGAGAGAGAGTGGATGCTGTCGCTCCCATTGTCATATCTGCGAGTCGGAGTACGGACATACCAGCATTTCATTTAGATTGGTTTTTCAACCGCCTCATGAGAGGGTATTGCTCGTGGGTTAATCCGTTCAATCAAAAGCCGTCTTATGTCTCATTCCAAAATACGAGAGTGGTAGTGTTCTGGTCTAAAAATCCCGTAGCACTCATAGACCGATTGAAGGAACTATCCAGCCGCAATATAAACTGCTATATCCAGTTTACTCTCAACGATTATGCGGCCGAAGGGTTTGAACCCAATATCCCTGAGCTAACTAAGCGCATAGATACTTTCAAACGTCTTGCTGATATTTTAGGCGTAGGCTCTGTCATCTGGAGATACGACCCAGTAATTCTGACGGATAATCTTCATATAGAAGACCACCTCGAAAGGATAGAAAAAATCGGTTGCGAACTCAAAGATTATTGTGAGAAACTTGTATTCAGTTTCGCTGACATCGCCGGCTATCGTAAAGTTCAGTACAATCTCATTCAAGGTGGAATAAAGTATGTCGATTTCAACCACGAGAGCATGAATAAATTTGCCGACGGTCTCACTCGACTAAACAAGAACTTCGGTTTTGAAATCGCAACCTGCGGAGAACAAATTGACTTGTGCAAGTTCGGCATCAAAAAGAATCGTTGCGTAGATCCCTTACTAATGGCCCGGCTATTCAAAGACGACGAAAGACTAATGTCATGGCTCGGCTATTCAGATATGTTCGGTGCCCCAGAATCCTTTCCTAAAGACCCCGGACAAAGGTCGGTATGTGGCTGTGTCCTCAGCAAGGACATCGGAGCATATAACACCTGCGGGCACGGCTGCGTATATTGCTATGCTAACGTAACGCCGGCATACGGCAAGCAGGGCTGTGTGCGGGCACAAAGCGACATAAAACGCGAATCAGTAATCTCTCAAGTAAATTGATATGACAATAGAAATGACTTCAGACCAGGCTCAAATCGTATTCAGTACCCTGGCCGATGAGATATACCGTATCTCGACGTGTATTGCACCTGAGAACCGCAAACAAAGTCGGATAGACGCCATCAATGAATTGCGAAAGCGCATCGGCATTCAACTGATGAAAGCCGGGGCTATAGATACCGAGTATTATAAGGCGGTTTGTGGCAGTCTGTGAAGAGCGTTAAGTTGTGAATATGATTAGCCTAACTGCTAAAAATTGCGTATATGATTAAAATAATCGCTCTAAAACTTGCAGGAATGATTATTTTTGACTAACTTTGCAAGTGCAAATAAGATACTTCTAATCAAACAATCTCAAACAAATGGAAGCAATCCAATTTAACAAAGAGACGTTGGCAGCCGTCTACGGCAACTGCAACGCCGTCGGCCGCAAGGCCATCAAGGAACAGCTCGGAGAAAGACTTTCCGAAATCCTCCCCGTAACAGACCGTGTAAAAACCTTCAATGATGCGGTCGAGGAACTCGGCGAAGAACACGAAGCTGTAAAAGCCTACCGAGCCGTGGAGTGGTATCTCCGTAACCAAATGTCCGACATCAAGGCATACCTCCAGCTACGCATCATCACGGCCGCCCTCAATGAGGGTTGGGAACCTCAGTTTGTCAGGGGTGAGTACCGCTGGTACGGGTGGTACGACCTTATCAGCAAGGAAGACTACGAAGCTCTTTCCGATGAAGAAAAGGGCCGTGTTGTCGGTCGTGCGAACAACAGCGCGGATGCGTATGGCGGTCTCGTTTTTGCGTACGCGGTCCACGTTTCTTCGAGCTCGTTCACGAGCGGCGGCTCTCGGCTCGCCTTCAAAAGCGAAAAGCTGGCTGAGTATGCAGCCAAACAATTCATCGAAATTTACGCCGATTTCTGCTTCATCCCCAAAGCTCCGGACGCAAAGGAGTCGAAGTAACCGAAGTATTTCCTCCGTGGAGGCTCGATCGTGTAGACGAGCCTCCACGAAATTCCAACGATATGAGCGTAAATTCAAAATTAGACCGGCTCCGTGAACGCCGCGACCAACTCAAGGCCAAAATGTCGAAACAAATCCAAAACGGACAGTTGCTGCAAGTCAGTGATACCGCTCGGAGAATAAAAGACGTCGAGGCTGCGATAGAAGAAGCCGAGAGTTACCTTCCGAAGAAGCTCTCAGAACTATTCGATCAAAAGACACTCCGTGAATCCGGCATCAACGTCGCAATCGTGAAGGTTCATTTGGCTGCTGATTTTCTTGCCGATTGTGCCTACGAGTTGAGAGATAAATTCACTGCTCTCGGAGTGGAAGAAAACCACCTTCTTCCTTTGCTCGATGACATCAAGAAGAAAGCGCAGGACTTCGCCAGCATTGTCTGCCATCCGGAGTTCGCCGGACTATCGGACTTTATGGTAACGAACGAAGAATTTATCAATGATATGCACGGGATAACTCAGAAATATATCGACGACCATCTGACTATTACTGACTGAAAATAAAATATGAGTAATTTCTTCCAGCCATATATTTATGGAATAATAAAAGAGGAACTCAAGCGCGTTGAGGAATCTCATAAAGCGCCTGTCGTAGCTAACCATTATGCGATAATGGAAATAGTAAAGAAAGACGTCGACGAGGCCATTCAGTCTTTGATTTCAGACGGTTTGATAACTCGAAGCATGAACATCAATCAGATTCCTCTATATGGAATCGCCGAACGCAAATAAGAAATTCTATCATGGTAACAGCAATAGAACCGAAAGTAGCGCCGACCGGACGATATACCGTCAAGCAGACGTGCGAATGCCTCGGCATTCACCGCAATACGCTACGCCGGTATACCAACGAAGGACATATCAAGTGCAGTTTCCGTAGAGAAAATGCAAGAAAAATATATCTGGGAAAAGAAATCCTCCGATTTTGGAACTCCCAGCTTTAAGATACTTCATATTTGCAATCCCAACCCGTGAGGGCGCAAGATTTAAGAGCCAAGAGGAAACTCATGGCTCTTTCTGTACCATGACATTACTCTCCTTTAATAACCCGGTCAATCACACGTCGGTTAGCTACATCGACTTTACGCATATTGTAGTCGATATAAATGGCCGACGTTGCATTACCATGAGAGTGTCCGAGGCTTTTGGCTATCGTAGCGTCAGGAACGTCAAGATCCGAAGCAATCGTGGCCCAAGTATGACGCGCCCAGTACGAAGTCAACTCCTGAAGGACTATGCCATCGTCCTCAGCATTGAAAGCATCTTTGATTTTCACCAATCCCTTTTGAAGACAGTTATAGAACGTACGATAAGACTTATGAGTGTCGAGGTAATTCAGGAGATACTTTTCTCCCTTATATTTCTCGATGAGGGCCATCGCCTCCGGCTCAACTTTTATGGAGTAGAGCTTATGGGTCTTAGAGCGCCGGTATTCAAATCTTCCGTCTACCAATTCGACTGCCTGGCAAATATCCACTACATTGGCTCCGATGAGGTAGAACGAGAGCATGAAGAAATCCCGGTACTTCTCAAGATAAGGCTCCACCTTCAAATCTTTCAGCTTGCGAAGAGCCTCGACCGGCATGGAACGCTTTCGAGTTTCCTCGTATCGCAGTTTGAACTTTCGGAATGGGTAAGCAGTCGTTACATCATTATCGATAGCGTAGTTGAATACCGCACGAATATTTCTAAGATTGATATTACGGGCGTTGCGAGCCGGGGAGGTCTTGGCGAGGAATGCGTCAAACTCCGCCAGCCATTCAACAGTGATATCCTCAAATTTAAGCTGACGATATGTCTTCGGTCGGAATCTCTTGATATGATTCAGGGTTGTCTCATAAATCCCCTTGGTGCGGAGCATCTTCGTACTCGAAAACTTGACAAACCAGTTATAGAACGTTGTAGACTCGCCTGACTCTTCAGGATTCAACCGCTGAACAATGATATTCTTGATGTTGGTAACAGTACCCGCAGTTTCTTTTGCCGCAGTAAGAGTGAGAACAATCTCATCTACCTCCAGCTTTCTTTTATTTATATAGGTATTGAAAAACTGACGCTTCGGATGAGAAACCACGCATTGTTTTATAGGATTCCATTGCTCCTGCAAAAGGGATATCCCAAGTGGTATGTACGCCGTGGACCCCTTTTTAGTAATCGCTATCTTCAACGGCGCAGGTCCATTTCCTTTTACAGCTCGCCTGTCGAGGTAGATCTTTGTTGTAATCATCATCTTAAAATTGCGGGTGAGTTGCGGGCAAGGTGCATCCGAACTAATCCAAATGCACTCAAAAAGTGCAAACTCACTCTTTTTTTTAAGCTGATAACACTGACAAGAGGCAAAGACCGCATCGCTTGCTATGCGATGGGCGGTGCTGCGATGGAAGTCGTGAAAAGAAACCGTAACATACTGAAACTAACTATAAAAAAGAAGCCCGACTCTCATCGGGCTACTTGCGGAGTGAGGGAGATTCGAACTCCCGAACCGCTTTTGACGGTTACTGACTTTCCAGATCAGCCTCTTCAGCCACTCGAGCATCACTCCAGTTTCAATATGTTAATTGTTCTCTTTGTACGCTTTCCAGGCGTGCCTCTTCAGCCACTCGAGCATCGCTCCTTTGCTTTAGCGAGTGCAAAGTTAAGAATAATTTTTGAATTACAGATAATCCGCCCAACTATTTTTACATATTTTTTTAAGCCATATGCTAATTGGCTATCAGGACGCAAATATCATACTTTATTTCGGTCCGATGAAAAGGTCGTAAATAATCCAACAGATAACGGAAGCGACGAGAATAACTATGAATATCCGTAAGGCCTTCGACTTTAGAATTTGCAATTTGTTGCAAGCCCAATACAATATGGCTGCAACTGCCGCAATTATTATATAAACATACCAATGTTCACGCATGGTGATTTGTATTTGAAGGTTTTTCTTATTGGACGCAAGTTTATTCAAAAAATTACATATGTCAGACAATAAAGTTTATTTCAACAAACCCCAAAGCCTCATAGCTTATTGGCGCTAACATTCCTAACGTCGCCGTCGAAGGAGTATCGTTATGTTTTTCAGCATAAAACGCTCGTTTTATCGGATATTATCATTAACTTTATCGCAACAGGCTACCGCTTACCATTGCATTATTGGCTCAAAAGAATATGAAAAATCTTTTAATCGTTTCTTTCTTCCTCGTTCAGTCGTGCATGGCGTTTGCACAGAACTGCTGCATAAACGACAGTGCTATACGAGAATTTCAGTTCCCTCTTACCGAAAAGGAAACCAACACCGTGTTCTATTACTTCAACGACGAGTGGATTGCTCTTTCTATTGACATCGTTAGTACCGATTCAATCCAAAAGATGGAGGTTAAAGATGATAAATACGGTAATCGCGCCATATTCTTTACCATATCGCCCGAGTATCTTGACCAAATAAAAGCAGAAACGCGTAAATTCCTTATTAACCTTGACCCCATATGCGAGTTTCCCGGAGGTAACGGCAAATTCAAAGAATGGCTTGATACCAATATTCAAATTCCGAAAGGATATAAGGGTAACGAAAGAGTCGTAGTTGAATTCAATGTTCAACCCGACGGCACTGTAACTGACCCCCAAATTATAAGACCAAGCAAAAACGATGCTGCCAATGCCGAGGCTTTAAGACTTGTAAAAGCCTTGCCTAAATTCAGGGTAAAATATTTCACTCCTAAAAAATGCCCTCTCACATATTTGCTGCCAATTAGGTTTACTGAGCCAGGCCGCATATTTATAAGAGGCAGAGAATGAATAAAATATCCAACCCGCCTCGCTTTACATATCGACCTCGCCGTGCCGTAGGTCTGGCATGAGTTTTCTGACGCACAACTCCGTTACGCTTTCGATTAAACGATCAATCATCGCAACTTATTCATTCCTCTGAATAAAAATCAATTGTGTCTGTAACTTTATATGAATACGTTCCTTGTGTGTCAAATTTTAAGGATACATCATAACCAATATCTGTATCCGGAATACAACAGACAAACGATAATGTAATCACAGAATCCTCAACTTGCGATATGCTTGAGCCGTATAATTGATATGCCGTGATGGTGTCATTTTCAGGTATAAAGTTTTCTGAACGAAACTCTTTACAATCGACTATTTTAAATCCGTTATACTCTAAATCTACAAACAACGAGTTATCGGCATAATCAAAATGTCTGCTAATCACTCTTTCATTGGGAAGCTGCTTGAATCGTATATGCCATCCGTTGATGATTGTATCAACCGTTATCTCATCTGTGACATCATCAACTGATTGGTTCTCTGCCTTTAGCAGCATAAAGTTATCGACTCTCTGAAAGTCATTTGCAGATTTTGTATCTGCTTCCTTAGGGTTACTATTACAGGATATTATAATTATAGGGATGAGCAATATCCAAAATCTCTTATCAGTCTTCGTCATTTCTTACCCCCTCTCTTACATAGGCAGATAAATAGGATTATACACTTTCTCCCATATACCTATGTATTCAAGCGTATTACGATTTCGCAGCCAGTCAGTTATGAAAAAATCCCCATCTTTGGCGCGTAACATATCCGTCAGGCAGATATAATCCTCGCCATCTACTTTTATAACATTAACTTTGGTATCTTGTACTGAGATTTTTGCCATTGCTTGAGATATGGCTGTATGTCATAGGCAAAGTTACTCATTTTCGGCGATATACACCGTACTCCGCTGAAAAATCACTGCTCGGCATAGGCCACGACAAAGTGCACCAACGCCGCAAATGGTTCTCACCCAAATACTATGCCTCCGTGATGAATCTGAAAGAGTCCTTTGCCGACGCCCTTAACGACCAATCATTCTGCCAGTTGCTAATTAGATAGATGATATTTCTTCCTTACTTGCACCGATTTCTTGAAATAATCTAAAACATAATCACACGCCTTTTCTTCAGTTGAAAATGATGCAATTATTTTTTGAATACCCCTATCATCTACATATATTATTCGGTAGTTTACACCGCTGTTATATAGGACCATACAATCCGTTTTGCTTATATCATTAAAAGCATACTCGCTACTATTTATACCCAAACGCCTTAATTCCAGTGTCAATCTATCAATGACGGAGAGGCTTTTATTAGTTTCTTCCTTACGCCATAAGCAGATAAATAGAAATAAAGCCAATGCCAAATTGAGCCACATAGCGTTGGCTAACAATGCTATGCACTTGTAAAACGGCGTAGGCTCCCAGTCTACCACAGCCCAAGAGTATAATAAAATTTCAACCCCGATAAGACCGCAAAACACAAAACAACCCAGTATCTTCTGCCACTTTTTCATTGCACCGCTTCGTTTTTAGCTATTCGATTACCCATTGGGTCTATATAATACCAATCTTTGCTATCCCAGTAATGATATTCGCCATTACCGCCCTCTAACCCTTTCATTTGCCCTGTGTCGGTTACTTTTGCCTTCCCATCTTCAAACGGAAATCCAAAAGCATATTTCGGTTCAATTACTATATATCCTTGCGAATTTGCATAACCGATTTTCCCCTCATTATCAACAATTCTATATCTTTCCCACCGTACATAATCATCGCCGTTATCAAATTGATAGGGCTTGAAATCCGTTTTAGATATATGTCGATATTGCGTTGTCGTGGTTATCAATAAAAATTTATCCACATCTGTATCACACGCAGGTATATCCGAAGTATTCACAGCGACTGCCGAAACAATATCATCTTCATCAATTTTTAATTTTTTTGACGCAAACCTTTTTCGATGCGCATAATTTATTAAAACTTCGGGCGTATGTTTTACAGTCTTTTTCAATATGCCATCTACAATTATCCCTATTTGCAGCGGTTGGTTGTGATCTGACAAACACCGGGATAATAGGCCCAAGCCGAAATACCGGGGTTCCATATGTGAATATAATTGACAGCAACAACTATTCCATTAACTACCCAAAGAGGATTTTGAAATAATTCCTCGTCTAAATCTAAAAATACAGTCGTATCGTTTACTGCATTGATTACGGCTCGATTATAGCCAAGAGGCCTCAATTCAACAGACATACCACTGTCTGTAACATCTAACGTGATTCCTCCGTATATATCGGTAACCCCGATGTACTTTGTATCGACACTATTCTGTAAAACGACGGGGCATCCGAATATCGGCTGATTACCAACGTTATCTATTATACGGATTTTTACACTCTTTGCCGAGAGCAAAAGAGGTAACATTATAATAGCCGTCAGGCAACTAAATATATATATTCGACTGTGCACCATGCGCAAAGTTACTCATTTTCGGCAATATACACCGCACTACGTTATAGAATGTGTCTTTTCTACGGAGGCACCACCGCCTTCATTCTAATTGTGGCGGCCATATCCTCTACATCTGGCGCCGAAAACGCCACACTGAGATATAAATTTTCTCATAAGCAGATTTTAAGCACCAAGTCCGTATTGGATTTGTCGCTCATTTTTCATAACTTTGCGCTATGCAGCAAGATATAATCCATCACAGGCTACACGCATTTTTTAGAAGTAAAGTGCTTAATGCACTTATGATAGTTGTAATTGTAAGCCTTTTGTTAATGGCCTACACAAAATCTATGCTTCTTCCTGTTATCTGTGGTTCGATAGCCTTATTACTGGTTATCGGATACTCTCTTTGGCTTTGGATTAAAAAGCCAAAAAGTATCATAATAAACAACTGGCTTTCTAATATTAACGGAGCGTTCACCCTTTACTATTTGATTATTACTGCAACAGACGCTCCTAACCAATGGTGGTACATAACTCCCATTGCTTTTTCGGTCATTTTATTGTTTATTTCTTTGGTTAACAATCAGGACGAAAATTACGATATTTGATATCATCTTTTGCGGTTGCCCGTGAGGGTAGCCATTTGCATTATCCCCAAACCCACCCATAGAGTTGTGAGGCGGCTTACAGGCACAAGACGCTTCTAAGTAATCGCTCTGGCGAGCGGCGATTCCAAATTCTGCGCTACGCTTGTTGCACTATGCCGACAAGTACTGTCCCCGGCACTTCCGCTACGTGTTATGCTGCCGTCACCCAGCTTGAGAAAAGTCGGGTGCTCGTTTATTCTTGCATCGGATTTTTGTCGTTTTTTACTTGGTATATCATCGACCGCTCAAACCTATCCAACGGAAATTTACCCGTTTCATATTCATAAGCAATGCGCTTGGTATACGTTAGATCAGAATTATGCTCCCAAACGCAAAGCCCTACAATATACAATTTATCATCTCTAATCTGTATAGCAATATTCCACCCTACTTCATAATCTTTATCTCCAACATAGGCAAGTTCGAAATCGCATGGTTGGTTAAATGTTCCATTATTCTCATCTTCAGATGGAATAAAGAATCTTTCACAAGGAACAATAATCTCGTCGTCCATTATCGGCTCATTCGAAATTACATTATCATAAATAAAAGTGTCTTCTCCTTTTTTCATCAACAACACCCTGTCGCTGTATAAATCCCACTTCTTCCCATTGTTATAGTCTGTCGATAAGATAGCGAGATGATATATATTGACACCTGTCGCATCGCCAATCTCCATATAACAGCTATCAATGATATTATAAGTATCTGATATTTCACAGCCGTTATAATCGTTATATCCTAATACTTCAACTGCCGAACAATTTAATATGTTGCCTACAAGATTTGCGTGATGTTCAAACTTTGATGTTGTTTCTTGTGCAACAACAGATGTGACTAACATCATAATACCTGCGACTATAGCTATTGCTTTATACATAAACTAATACTGCATAATTACCTGCTGCAAATTTAGCACTTCTTTTCGTATCATTTGAAGTACCGCCAAACACCTGTATCCATGCAACAAGGAAAAGCCCACACCTATATAGGTACAAGCGTTTCCTTTCCACTGCGATGGAAATCTCTGTTAAATTGGCGATTTTTCAGAATACATCAAGTAAAAAGTGAAACACTCTTTTCAATATGTCTTTATAATAGTTTTACTTCATTGGCTGTTACAGTTTTTGTTTGTATTGCAAAATTAGCTCATTTGCAGGATATAAGCAAATTATTCCCAGCCGTATAACCCTGAGATTAACTAACTTTGTATTGCCTTACGTATCATCAATTAACCTCGCAGCAAAGGTCGCTTATCGATTCATCGCTTGCGCAGCAAGAAATTTTCGCCTTACTGCAAAGAAAAACCCCGAGAAAAGAAATCGCCCTCATCGTGGGATGCAGCCAGTCAACGCTTTGCCGCAAGCTCAAGCACAATTCCACAGAAAAAGGCAACTATCTGTAGGAAAAGACCTATGCCAAAGCCCTTGGAGGCAGAAAGCGAGCCACCTCCAACAGGAAGCTCGACAGTATACTTGTCTGGCGCATAAAGCAGATGATTGTCGACCACCAGTGATCGCCGGAACAGATCCGTGGCGTGCTGGCAAAAGAAAGCGTTTCCGTATCCGAGCAGACCGTCTACTACATCATAAACGCCAATGAAAGCGGCTCGGCTTTTCAACGCCGAAGAACGAGTTCTTCAAATAAATCGCTAATTTTGCACTTGCTTGTTGACTCTACAGAAATCAAAGAGAAGGATAAGGAAATCGCTCGACGAGACGCACAGATAGATGAACTGATAAGCCTACTTAAAAATTATAAAAACCGACAAACAACTTGATATTATGCCGAAAAAGATTATTTCACTCCTTTCATTTGTAATCATCATTGCACTTATGAGTGCCGGAGCTCGATGGCTTATAAGCAGATATACATTGGGGCAGGCCCTGATTATCGGTGTTTCGATATCGTTGGTCGGCGTTTTCGCATCGTACCTCGTTAAATGGCTAAAAAGCTGATAAAGCAAAACCAAGAATAATTTGGAAATGAATTTAATTGACAAAATATACAAGCCATTTATTTTCGCGCGATACTCTCTTTTCTTAAAAAGCAATCAAAATGTAAAGAGCGTATTTCCAATTGATGAAGAATACGGAATGCTGTCTTTTTTTAATATTTCAACACCTCTCTGGAGTTACGTTACCATAGTGCTATTGCTTTCAAAGATTATAACTATTTCCTATAATGAACGACTCTTTTTGATTGGACTCCTTCTTTGCCTTAACTATGCAATATCTAAAATAATCATAAGACGACTAAAAAAAGAGATTATGTCAATCGTATTATAACAAAATTTGATTTATCAAATAATTCAAAATACAATAGTTTCTTGTTCTGTTTATTTCTGCTATTTGTGTATACTGTTATTCCAATCGTACCTATTGTGCTATATTTCGTCTTACAATAAGGTTACTAAGTTTTTCAAAATTGAATAAGTCCATATGCAAAGTTACATCTTTTATGTCGTTTATCTACTCATTGTCTTTGATACTCCGGCACACAAAACTTCAAGCTTCTGGCCTCCGGCCAGATCCGAAAAATCCGACACGTCTGCATTTTCCGCATTAACGGCCTCGTAGTTTCCCTCTGATTATACCCAGTAGCTCGCCGATTTTTGATACCTTTGCGTATAAATCTTATCCGATGGCTCGCTTTAACTCCTATCTCGACAACTTGAACCTCACGGAGATAACAGATTTTTTCCGCGAGAAAGGTTGCGCTTGCCATTATAAGAAAGAAGATATATTTATACGGCAAGGAACTGTGGCGCGATATGCCGCATTGGTTGTTTCGGGCTATTTCAAATTAACCACCAACAACACTGCGGGCGACGAAGCGGTAGCCAACTTCGCGTTTCCCGGCGAGTTAATAACTGATTTTCATTGTTCTTTATATGGCGAACAATCTGAAATGTCGATTATAGCCGGAACCGACAGCGAGATACTGAGAATACCTCTGAAAGATTTTATTACCATTCTGTCACCCAATCTACTGAATGAATATCGATCATTATTCAAAATGGTTTTGCTGCGGCATCTCAATATCTATCGGAAATCACCCATTCAACGATATATTGAACTTTGTGAGCTTTATCCTAATATAGTCAAAGTCGTTGCTTTGAAAGATATTGCCTCATATCTCTTAATAACTCCCAATCATTTAAGCCGCATCAGACGCAATTTGGCTGCCGGAATCAAAGAATAACACAAAAATATCGCAGACTATACATTTGTTAAGTCGAAATCGGAATTTAATCCTGAACTTTGCACACACAATCAAAGTCGGTATGAAACATAAATTGAATACTTTATTTCGCGTCATTATGGTTGCCTGCTTTGCGTCAGCCTCCATTAGCTCCTTTGCTTTATGTGAAGAAGCAATCTACGCAAATGCTCAAGGACTCACCCCGGATTCTTGCAGTGTCGAAAGATGCTGCAATATCAATGTTTGCGATTCACTCAATATGCCCGTTTTCATAGTTGACGGGGTCGAGGTTCAAGTGCAGGATTTGGATTCTATACCAAATGATGATATTGAACGCGTGGAAATCGTAAAGGACGAAAATATCACGAAAATTTTCAGCCCTCGATTGGGCGGTATACTTCTCATCACCACCAAATCCAAACGATTCTTAACTCCCCTTTTGGAGAATTATAAGCGTAGTATGGAATATGGCAAGCAAAACCGCCTCCCGGGGCAGCTCCTTATCAGAGGCGACTCAATCAAAACTGCCCCTGTTCATACATGGAGCCACCCTTATATCGGTCCCAGTTTTCCCGGAGGCGAATCTGCTCTATATGAATTTATAGAATCAAATTTGCAGTACCCCGAAGAAGCAAAGAAAAACAATGAACATGGCCTTGTCGTAGTTACTTTCTATGTTGAGAAAGACAGGACAATAACTAATGCTCGCATACTACGTGGCCGTACACCTTCTTTAGATGCCGAAGCGCTCCGTATTGTTTCCATTATGCCTAAGTGGGAACCGGGCAAAATGAACGGAGAGCTAAAGAGAGTCAATTACAGTCTTCCTATTAGATTCAAATAAAATTACAACTCGATAATTCCGCGTCTTTTCGCCCCGCATACTCGCTCCATAATTTTGTGGCACCACAACCCACAAGATTATGGAGCAGCTTATTTTTAGTTCAGTAGTTAACGGCTTTGTCGCTATGCCTTCGAGCATAGAAACCCTCCCCAACGCCCATGTTCAAGGAGGACGGAGAGATTCTTGCTTCGCAAGCGTCTAAAGACTGTAATTTGAATATCTATTCCTATCGCTTCTTCTCCTATTTCCTCCGCCGCCTATATGCCATATATTCAGCAGGTGTCATCAATAGAACTTGAAGCCACATCGGGCGAGGCTTATTCTGAGTCCTTCTTAAAGATTCAATACTTCGACCTGTGTTTTTTGCTTTTTGTTCTCGCTTCAATTGCTCGAACGCTTCCATATCCTTGAGTATTTGCTCCCTCGGATAGCCAACAGGATATGAGCCTCGAGGTCTTTTTACTATATAGTTAGCACTTTTTTGCCAAACACTTGGCTCATAGGTATTACACCGTTTTTTTACTTTCTCAGGGAACTATTTGGGCAATATTGCATCTAACTTTGTAAAGAGAAACCAATGGTAAATAATTCTGATTATAATAAATCCTTTACCGACATGATAGAACGACATGAAAAGATCATTTTCAGCGTCAGCTTCTTCTATGCCAATAACGATATCCCGTATGAGGACATCAGGCAGGAGGTTTTGATTTCATTATTCAAGGGATATCGCCATTTTCGGCAAGAATGTTCGGAAGCCACTTGGGTATACAAGGTGTGTATCAACACTTGCTTGTTCTCTTTACGAAGATTCTCCCATAAGATAAAAATGCTTCCATTGGAGGATATCCCCACCATACATTTTCAAGATGAAACCGATAATGAATATAAGGAGAAAATTGAATGGCTGTATGCTCTGATCTCTCAATTGAAACCAATGGATAAGGCCTTGATATTGATGTGGCTTGACGAGTTAAGCTATGAAGAAATAGCCTTTAATATGGGCATACCAAGGAATACGGTTGCATCACGGCTATATCGTATCAAAGAAAAACTATCATCACGGAAGGAGGTATAATTATGGAACTTGAAGACTTAAAAACGGCATGGCAATCGGTTAAGCCTCATATTGATTCTCAAATCAGTGAAGAGGCATCACGCAAGATAATCTTAAAAAAGAATGATATAAAATCACGGCTTTTACAAAGAATTTTGTGGGACGGTATATTTACAATAATTTGCCTTGTCCTTATGGCAACTTCCTCAGCCTGGTCGCCATTAAAGCTCCCATTATGGTGGCTTATAGCGCTATGTTCCACAATATTCATAGCCCTCCTCTATGGAGTCAAGATATATATATCCATCAAGTCAATCAATCTGTGGGACGATACAAGCAAAGGGATTCTGACAACCATAGTATCAATCAAAAAACTATATCGCAATATTGAGCTTGCGACTGCGATAGTGATAATTCCATTGCTCATATGGCTATCCTTTACCCCTTTGTTTATCCATACTTGGAGTATGTTTTTCGTGTGGGGTTTAACATTGTTTGGATTTGCGTTGGAATACCTATGGTATAGAAGCAATATTAAGCGATGCAATAGCCTTGTAGATTGGGAAAAGGAAGAACTGTAATATTGGCAATCGTTACACCCTAATAAATAGAATATTATGAGAAAAACCGTGTTTTCAATCATTCTCGCAAACATTGTCGGAATTTTCGTCATTGCTTGTTCCACTGATGCTAAAAAGCCCATCAGCATCAGTGTTGACGAAGATGTCGTAGTTGCTTTATCCAGCTACGTCGATGGAGATTCTGTCAATGCAACACCCGCTTGTCTTCTGGAGGACACAGTGCGAATTTCCGAGCTACTTTATCATTCGGAAGAGGACGAAATAACAGTGCCATTCAAATTTTCTGATACAACAAAGTATGCAGAAATAACCGAACGCAATCTTGAGAAGAGAATTGCCATAAGCATCAATGGGCGAGTAGTATCTACACCCGTTGTCAAAATAAAAATAGAAAATGGAGCTTGCTCTGCAACCCTTCCCAAATCTCAGATATTGGACATTTTCCCAAATGTCAGAGTTGAAGATTTCAACTCTATTAAAAATTAAGCGCCTCACCGCAGACACTATTTTGAGGCTGTGTGTACGCTCTTTTTTGAAGAAAACATCTTGATTCAGATAGCCGCAGCAATGTTTTTCGAGCATTATGACACAGCCTCTCAAATCTATATCTAAAGATTTTGTATATTTGCGGGTATGAAATCTTTAAGCTTGTACTTCTCGCCTACGGGCGGCGGCGAAAAAATTGCCCGCGCCATCCAGAATGGTATGGACGCCAACGATTGCGACTATCTCTATTCTTTGAATCTCACCAAGGAACCTTTGACTCACGGCTCTTTCATTTAAGATTTCGTCTCATTCTCGACAAATGTGTTGTTTTAT
>ERZ777011.1642-NODE-1642-length-22152-cov-4.457166_pt1 | contig 22152 bp, 25 predicted proteins | sample MGYA00374964_ERZ777011 | MGnify/ENA primary metagenome ERZ777011 (study PRJEB29310, sample SAMD00008975) | mouse gut metagenome | study: EMG produced TPA metagenomics assembly of the Metagenome analysis of fecal microbiota from mouse which was promoted... | reverse complement strand
CCACATTGGCTGCTGTCAGCGTCAACCCCATACCCGTGGTCTGCAACTGACCGATAAATACTTTAACCTCGGGGTCTTCTTGAAATTTCTTGACCTGGTCCGCACGGTCTGTAGTTGCGCCATATATGAGGGCGTAGCCTATTTTTTTCTTTTTCAGCATAGCGGCGATTGCCTCTATCTCTGGTACGAACCGAGCGAACACCACGACCTTCTTTTCTTCGTCTAAGCAAGTATCGATAATGTCTTCCAGCGCATCGAGCTTTGCACCGCTCACTTGCTGTGCTTCGCCTTTGATGTCATCACGAATAAATCCGCCCGTACATTGCGCCAGCCTTAAAAGTTGAGTCAGCACGTTCCTTGCTGTTACTTCGCCATTGGCAAGCTCGGCATAGCAATCTTGTTCCAACATTCTGTATAATGATTGCGCCTTCGGTTCGAGAGTTATTGCGCGGGTTTCATCGATGAACGGCGGCAAGTCGACCGCATCCTCGATCTTGATTCGGAATGCTATGCTATGTACCTTTTCCACGAGTTCGTCCAGGTGTCTGTACCCTACTATCATTCGGTTTTGATAACCGCCGAGTATTGCATAGCGGTTTCTGAAAAGATAGAAGCTCGTACCGAATATGCTGTCGTCCAAGAATTTATATTGCGAGAAAATATCGAGCGGACTTCCCGTGATGGGCGTTCCCGTGAGGATTATGTTGTATTTACTCAGCCTGCCCAAGCGATGCAGAGCTTTTGATTGGGATGCGCTTGGCGTCTTGATTTTGGAGGACTCGTCGCATACGATTAGGTCTGGTTTCCATTTGGTGATTTCCGCTTCCAACCGCCAGCAACTTTCATAGTTGACAACGATAATTTGAAGCGCAGCCCCCTGCATATAGTTGAACGACGACCGTTTCTTTTCCATTGTTCCATCAAGCACCGTCAGCGCATAGCGATAATCAGCGAACTTTCGGAACTCATCTTCCCACACGCCGACTATCGATTTCGGACAAACCACAAGCATTTTCTTCACGCCTTTGTCTGCCTCGAGCGTTCCCGTGATGGCAATCGTCATCATCGACTTGCCCGTACCCATGTCAGCCAGCAATGCCACGGCTTTCCCTTTTTCGAAAGCATCAAGCACAAAATCGTAGGCGTCTTGCTGATGTGCAAATAGTTTTGCTTTAACTCTCGGCTTACGATGCTCACAGCGGCGCACAAACGCGACACGGGCGGTTTTAGCGAGTTCCTTGAGTGATTCGTCGAGGCTTGCCCCAAGCAGCGACAGCGTGCTTACATTGTGCGCGGTTAGCGGTATTACCCAGCACTTCTCGTCCGCGTCATAAAACCGACCGTTGATTTCCTTGATTGATTCACGATATTGATAGCAGTCATAGACACGAATGCTTTCGTTACACTGGACAGCGTACATTCATACCCTCCCAGTCAATCACGCTCACCATTGCATCAGCACCGAATATTTCAAGTATTCGTTTGCTTTGCTGATAGTCGAACGGTTGACTACCGTTCAGCATTCTGATTAGCTTCGATTCACAAACCCCCAGCTCCCGAGAAATGGTCAACAGACTTGTTTTCGATCGCTTCAGTAAGGTTATAAATTTACTTGCGCGTACTTTCATTTTCTACCTCTTTTCGGCTCTTTGAATTTTTTAAGAATTGCTTGCATGGTTTCAAGTTCATCGCCATAGAGCCTGGAGGCAATTTGTTTGAGTAGCGCCGTTTCCTTGTCCGTTAAATACTTCTTGCCAAGTCTGTAATCTTCGTCAATGAATATGCCGCCGCCCGTTCCTTGAACCGTGTAAATCGGGTAAGAACACGAAAGCACCAGCAAGTCGCGTTCTATCGTGCGGTTGGATACGTTAAACTCTGTCGCCAGCCGCTCTCGCGTTGTCTGACGGCATTCGCACAGATATTCCAATATTGCAACTCTGCGTTCTGCTGCGCTTTGCATGTTCTCACCTCCTTTGCCTTTGATGGCTGTATTCTAATTGACGAACTCGACACCTATTGACGAGTTGTAAAAATAATTTTAAATTTTTTTCTCATTCATTATTGGGTAAAAATTTGATGCAGGGTGGACAAGTGTCTTCGCCACTACGGTTTTTGGAAAACAAAAAAAGGCCAACCGATTTGGTTCTTTTCTCTTTAAGAAAATTACCGAAAATCGGTTGGCCTCTCACTCAATAGGTGGTATAACCTGACCGCTTGCCTTTGCGTTTGGATTTGGCTTTATATAATCTCTATTTCAGACCGACCAAGCAATACGCAATACAAGTCTTAATTAAATTATTTGTTGTCCTCTGGGTGCATAGGTGTCCGTTTGAACGTGTCTTCTACTCATAACCCTTGAAACCATTACGGCTCCACACCTTGGACATTGTACCTTAGTAATTCCGTCTACTCTTAATCCCAAGATTCGAGTGAAACAGTTGTTACATACGACTTCTACGGGTTTTGCGTTGTCTTCCTGATACATTCCATTTTACCCTCCTTCCCCCTCATGGATTTTTTGCTATGAATTTTGGCGACTGCGTGAACGGTTAAGGGGATGCTCCTATTCCAAAGTACGCCAAGCTCAAATCTCTTTCGTATATCTTACAGATGCACGGGGCGGCACACCTGTAGATATCATCAGTTATTGCTTTGCCATTACTTCAGCAAACGACGGGCCTTTCCCCAACTTTTGCACAAGCTCTTTGGGAGTGTAGATTGGTATCCACGATCCTCTTCTGTTTATTCCTTCGACTTTGATTACCTTGCCACATCCAATGCATTCATACAACCCGTCCGTTTCCTTTAAGTTGAGGTTGGCGTTCAGTTTTTTGCAATGCGGACAAATTTCGTTATGTATCTTCATTGCTTGTCCTCCCCGAGCCAGGCTTTGCCAATTCCTTCATAGCCTGGCTTTAAATTCTTTAGACTTTCCCTGTCTATGACAACCGAGAGAACATCCTCGCCTTCTATCCGATTGCGGTCAATGAAAGTTGTCATGATAACACCGCACGTCGGACATTGATGCTGTTCCTTTTTCTCGCTGACGGGGAGTTTAAGTTCTCCGCCGCAAACCGTACAATAATTAATCACCTATCCAATCCTCCACTCTAATATTTTCGTCCACTATGGGCTCTTTTTTTATAAATTCCTGTACCGAGTCAATATTCAAAATGTTCATTAAGCGAATCAAATTGTACCCATCGGGAATGGAGTCGCCGCTTTCCCATTTTTGATATGTTCTTACGGATGTTCCAACCGCATCCGCTACTTGTTTTTGAGTAAATCCGCCACGCTCACGATAGAATTTGAATGCCCAGCTATCAAACTCTGTTACAGCCGACCCGAAATAAATTGGCCACCAAATATTGCTTTTTTCACTCTCCTTATTATAGATGTTAAGCATATATATCTTGGTTGTAGGCGTAAGTCCTATTCTCAGTTCTTTATCAAAATCTCCTTTGCAATGAATATATTCTGCGTTCTCAACTTTGACACCTATCCACTCCATTACAGGGTTACCTTTGTTGTCACAAGGGAACTCGCCGCCGACAACTATTTCATTGTCGTCTCGCATAAAGTCTTCATTAAACCCGACCAGCCCTGGCAAGTAAACTATAGGTTTCTGACCCGCATAAAGCAATAATTTATTGTAGCTGTATAATATTGATTTGGGCGTCGTATCGCCAACGTACATCCTCTCGCAAAGGTCAAGATAATCACACCATAAACAGAATATATCGTATCGTGACACATAGCCCGTCTGCTTCACGGTGTATTCCATGATATTTACAATGCTGATTTTGTGGTGATAAAACAGCCGCTCAAGCCGCTGATATACTTCCTCATAATTTGGGTCACCGTATTGCGTATATTTATAGTATCCGCTAATGATGCTTTTTAGGTCGCCACAATGATTCCCTTTGTAATCTGCAACATAGAAATAGAAAGGTATTCTTCTTATAAACGTTTCCTTATCTATTGCGTTAAACCCAAACCCCTCTCTTAAAAGTTCAAGCCTACCAGGGTGCGCCATTCTATCTTCTGGCAGCGGTGCAATAGCAAATATTTCTCCCCCAACAACATCGTGCAATTTCAAATAGCCAATAACTTGGTCTACATTAAAGTATTCCTTGCTTACGTATTTTCTTATAAATTGTTCCTGCTCTGCAGTTATCATTGTACCGCCTCCTTGTTTCTTGCTTATATTATAACACGAAACATTTGGGTAATCAAGCCGTCTTTTTAGTCGTGTTGCGCGAAGATTTATTCGTGTTTTTGCGGTTGCTTGCTATGTTAATTGGCAGAAACAATAAAATTATACGACTTATAAATCGTTTTGCATATCAATTATAAATGTCTTTTACCGATAACAATTTATTTACTCAACTTACACCGCCATTATAACAATATAAACATTTGTTTGTCAAGAATTAATTGTCCTATTATTAGTACGTTCATAAAAATATTGTAACAAAAAAAGACCGCTGAGCGATCTTTTTAATCTCAATTATTCACAAGTGCAGGTTATACATTAATGTGTCAACTTTTGCGTTCTCATACATAAAGCAATGAGTTTCGTAATCAAATATTCCTTTTGCTTTATGTACTATCCGATGATGATCTGGGCAGAGAATTATTATATTTGATGGATTGTTGTTTAAAGATTTAGTAAAATACTCGATATGATGCGCCTCCGAAACATCAACACCGTACATTATTTCTGCAGTTGCTCCGCATATTTGACATCGGTGCTGATAAAGATTCTTCAGCGTTTTTTGAATTTTGTTATTTAAAATTCGAACATTAACCTCTTTTATAGTACTCCTTATTGCCGTCTTCGCATCGCCCATATTAAGGATGCGCTCATATTCTTCCTCTGAAAACTCAGTAATAATTTTTTTGTCCTTTTCTGTTATTAAAGATTCATTAGGTTTGGATTCATCATCAATCAATAAGTCATTAACAATTGCCGTCAACTCTTCAAATGTATAATTCTTCAAATCGTTATGCAGGACTAAAACACCTGCCCTTGGATTACGCATGTTCCAACCGCGTCTATTGGTTTTCCCAATGAGGGGATCGAATTCATCACGGCGCAAACGCATATAGCTATTAGTTTTTCCAAACCTTTGCGACATACCATGAAATGCATCAGTATAAGTACTGTATCCCAAAGCTTTAACTGCATCCATATCAAATTTTGATAAGTAATATGCGATAATCGAGACTTTTCTGTTTGCATCTGTAATCATTTTTCTCTCACACAGTTATAAGACTTGGTATCCGTCCTCTGTCAAAAAAGTTTTAAGCGCTGCAAAAGTAGGCAAATCCTTCTTGGAAAACACGAATTCACAGGATATTACGGGAGCGTTAATAATCAGCTTCCATTTATCTTTTGTGCTTTTAATTGTATATCCCCTGCCGTCTTTTGTAGCTGTACCAATCGGCCCGGTCATCGTGTCCCTTGTCATAAGTTGCTTTGCTGGCATAATATCCTCCTTTTATGATTTTAATCGTTTCTCTGCTTTAAAATATACTTATATGATAATTCTTTAATATCATCGCTTGATAATGAGTCTAACAATGTAACTGCACCGTAGCGATTTATATATTTACACAAATCACGCCACTCATATTTTGTGCTACCTTTTTCCTGCAAACCCACATCGCGCAATTTGGGATCATTATTAATTTCAAGAATTGCGTCCAGTATCCCAATGGTAACATTTCGGTTCATAGAGAAATTTCTTTCAATGATACTTTGACAAATATCAGAATGGGATGTAAGCAGTTTCGTTAATTCATAGGGATTTCTTCTGCCTTCTTGATAAGACAAATAACCAATCCACCATAACCTAGATATAGCATTTCTTAAGAAACCGATTCTATTACCTTCCTCTGTATTACAAAAATATCTTTGCTTTACAGTTTCAATGGACATCTTTTCTGCACCCCAACGACGCCTGGTATATTCCCAATAAACATTATGGGTTAAATACGCCCATAAATATGGGTTACTGGCTTGCTTGGGGGTTAACTTGTCCTTAAACATGCCATAAAAAGTTGTTACATTCGCATAATCGCCGCAAGCATCATCCAAAGTAGGCAAAGTACTATCTATTCTTGATTCTTTACAATACTCTCTATCGCCAAACCAGTCTTTAATCCATTTATTATCAACCGATAAATAAGAACTTAGGTTATTGGGAATATTGTCGTACAAGTCAAAATAAGCTGATTCAGAAAAATATTTTATTCTCATACGTCACTTTCTCCTTGAAGTAATGCTTTGCATAACTGTGTTAATGATTCCACAGCATTTACAAAGACGTGCGGCAAAATCAAATTAGCTACTTTCGCTAACGAGTTCTCACTATTTAAATCAATGTTGAGTTCTTTAATCCTAAATTGAATAACTTGATACCACTTCTTTTCTTCCGCTGAAATGCGTTCCTCCTCGGTCATATTTTTAATATAATTTAATACATCCACAAGAACCGGGGCAGCGAAAAACGAAGCAAGAACCCCTCTCACGTCCGGGGCTTCATATAATTTTTGATACTTATCATAGGCATCGGCATTAAGATAAATAACTATCTTATCTTGAGAAAAATCTGCACTGATTTCCTCATTGGGCCGCTCTGTTTGCTTTCTAATTCTAAAAATAGACGGCCTGTCCGACAACGGGTCATAGCTGTTTAACGGTATGACATAATGATGGGTTGCGATACCCATAATATCACCACGTCGCAAAGAAAAAGGAACAATACCAAAGATTTTTTTATTATGCTCATCTAACACGAATGAGTTGATATTTTCATCAGCGATTATGTATCCACGTAATACCAATGACCTATTAAGTTCATCTTTTTTTAATTCAACCGATAATTCAGTTTCTTTGTGATTGAAATTAAACGCTTGACGGAATTCGGCTATTACACTTTCAATATAAACGACAACTTTTGCCTTACCACAATTAATCAATTCTTGTAACCCAGGACAATCAAGAACATAATTAACTTTAAGTTTAGCTTTGTTATTGTCTTCCTCAATAGCATCGTCCACTATTGAAATATCAAATGTCGAATCGATATAGTCTTCGTTAAGCGAACTCAACACGGGATGAGGGTAATTTATATTCGTTCTATTCATTTTTGTACCTCTTAATAAATAATAAGTTCAAGTAACATTTTTTCAGAATACTCTAAATAAAGGAATATCTCATAAGGCACGTTCCCTTTTAAATCCCTCAGCTTTGCTACTTCCGAATTCACTTTTACCGTTCGACGGTCAATTTTATATTCACGTATTACAACATTTTCTTTAGTTCCATCATCGCCAATGGCCTTTATAGCAATATGAGCTACAGAACAGTCATCTTCGAGCATTAATGCTACACGATAGGTATTAGGAGCAGGCATTTGAACAATTCTCTGCATTACTACTTTGGGCAGATTGATTTGCTTATCCCCAGGCGCTGGTGTTTTTACTTTATCAGGGCCATGCGGATCAGCCGTTCCTCCACTACCAGGCTTTTTCCCTCCACCAGTTTCGTTGGTTGGCGTTACTTCCTCTTTTTTATGCCCTTTAACCTTTTTTGCGGCAAGTTTAACTGTTTTTGTGTGCGTTGTTCTGCGGTACATATCGCCTAAAGCATTAATGGTATCGGGAGACTTATCTTCTTTATCCTCCGTTCCTAACGCAGGGTCATCTTCATCAAAAGGCAAATAAGCGCTTACACCGTCTAAATCAACCTCATCAGGAACTTCACTCCTACAGCATCCTACAATGGTATCGTTTACCCAGCTAATTAGTTGAGAGCGGAATTTTTTTGCTTTTTTATTTTCTTCGGGATTATTCTCAATTAATTCTGGATCCCATTTATTATGCTGCGGCGGCTCAATATTTTTTAATAAATCATTGAGTTTACTACCTTGAACAACCATGACCGCTGCATAGCGGGTAAAAATATGATTACGCCTGATTCTTACAACCATACCGATTGAGCGCATCTCCGCAATCGACTTGCTGTAATTATCATCTTTTTTAATATAAAGAACGACATCATTCTCTTCCATAATCGAACCAAATTCCTTGTTATCTGGATTGATTACGGCAGAATAGAATTCCATTATTGTCGTAATTTTTTTCTCTTTACTGTTTTCTTTCTTTTCTATATCTGAATAGTATTCTAATCTCCGTCCAATAGTTGTATCATCGATTACCTGCCCATCAATCTTAACAATCAGTTTTTTATTGATTATTGCAACAAAGAAATTGCTAAGGATGGCTTTTTCAATATCTGCTGCCCAAGTAGCAGTTTTTTTGAATCCAGCTATAATTACATCTGTTCCAAATTCATTGTCTTGCCTAGAAAATTGATCTCTTAATAAACAAGAATCCTTACTAAATATAGGCTTTTTATCGTCTATGTTTTGAAAAAATCCTACACCTTGGGTTGATTCATTATTACTGTCAAAGTGAGTAACAAGCCTTGCTACCCCTTGAAATGCTCTTACTTTATCATCGTAAGCATATGAATTATAAAAAATTGTCCTAAATGAAGAGCAAGCAAAAGGTGCATTTTTGCCTATACCATATGATCCACCACTACCTTGATCCTTCTGTGTAACACCATTTGAATGCGTCAATGCACGCCAAACGGACTTTTCTCTTATATCTGCTTTTGCTCCGCTTAAACCTTTAGTGTTATAATCACTAATAACAAGAAATTCTATCTCGTCCTGAGCTAATTTTTCTTTTGCTTCTTTTAAGAAACTCTGCAATTTAGGTTCTGACTTCAATTTCCAATAATCCTCACATTGTGAAAATACCCCATCCAGTCCAACCAAAGCAGAATGATGTGATTTCTTAAGTGAAAGGCTCTTAAACTCCACGACAACCGTTTCTTTATCCGGGGCTTTCGCATCCAAAGAGTTTTGACAAATTTCTCTTGCCAAATTATCATAAAGTTCCGAACCCTTAAAGGTAGCTATGCCTCCATCATTTATTCCCTGTTCCTCACCATCATCCAAGCGAGGAAATCTCCAAGCAAGATTACTCACTCCATTTCTCCTTACAGTTTAAATTTTTCGTCTTCCACCGTCATGCTTGTAAATTTACTCTTAGAAATTTTCATTTCTTTTTCTAATGTAGTAAATATTTTCTGAACATCTTCGTCTGTATAATCATAATTTGCTTTATTAGCGCAGTTACCAAGTAACCGTAACATATCAATTATCTTGTTAGTTCTTGCTTCTACAAGTCTAACAAATTTTTCGCGTTTTGTTTCCATTTTTATAAAATCTCCTTTTATATTACCATTTGCGTATATTGTAACATTATAAAAATGTATTGTCAATATGTTTTGCAAAAAATTTTTTATAAATTTTATATATTGCAATATTTGAAAAATATAGTTTACAGGTAAAAGAATAAAACGAGCAAAAATGCTCGTTTTAAATTAATCAAACTGTATATATTTTTTAATCTCTTTAAATATTGCTTTTAATACTGGAACAGCTATTGAATTTCCGCTCTGTCGATAAATATTATTATCACTTACAACAATATGAAAATTTTCAAATCCCATTAGCCTCAAACATTCTTCTGGCATTAGCTTTCGCGCAACACGTTCTTCACCATTATAAGTCCCTACATATATTTTATTATTAGCTCGCATTTCTGGCGTAGGCACTTCCAATCTAAAGTCACCCGTCCAATTGAATTGCTGATTCGCTGTTTGACAACCTATAATATCTCTATTTACCCTTGAGCGTCCTTCATGCTTTTCTTTTTGTGTTACCCATTCGAATCCCTTTTGGCCGAGGTAGTAAGTTAATGGTACATTATTTGATAAATAATCAGTCGCATGTGTTGTAAGCTCGATGGGTTTTGGAAAGTCAAATTTCTTTACACCCAAGCGCTTATCAAATCCTACTACAAATACTCTCATGCGAGTCTGCGGAAGCCCATAATCACTTGCATTTAATACCGCATCAAAAATATCGTAATCTAATTCATCAAATATTTCTTTTATACGTTTCCATGTTTTACATTTGTCGTGGGTTTTGATTCCTATCACATTTTCATAAATGAATACGCGTGGGCGAATTTGTTGTATTAATTCGGCGTAGTGGAAGAACAATGTTCCTCTTGCATCTTCAAACCCCTGTTTTTTCCCATATGTTGAGAAACTCTGACAAGGGCTTCCGCCCACTAAAATATCAACCTGTCCGTTATACCTTTGTCCATCTATAAATCTAACGTCTTCATACCAGCGATCTTCGGTAATATCGTGGTTTGCAAAGTATGACTGCTTTACATAATTAACCTTACCTGTACCCACATACAGATTAACTACATATTCTAACCGTTCCTCATAAGTTAGATCCGCTGTGTCAGCCATAATCGTGTCGTACTCATCGTCAAGCTCTCGTTCTCCATTATCGCAGGCAAACACAATATTAAATTCTTCATTTAATTGTCTAAGGGCTTCTTCGGGTGCGCCTATACCACTAAACACTGTAGCTAGTCTTATCATAACGCACTCTCCCCACTTTTTACCCAATCATCCAACTCTGTTTTTTTAAATTTCCACAGTTTTCCTATTTTATGGGCAGGTATTTTTTTATCTTTTAACCATTTTCTAATAGTGGCTACTTTAACATCTAAATATTTCGCCGCTTCTTCTGTGCCTATCCATTTTTCTTCGTTGTTCATCATATTGCACTCCAATCAGCATTGTTCATTATACTATTAAAATGCGATTTAAGCAACTACTTTTTGTTATAATTTGTTGCTATTTATAGATATTTGAGATTATTTTTTATATGGCGCAAATAAATAATTGGTTGCAAAATTTGCAACCAATTATTTAACTCGATTTAGTATTTTTATTGCTTTATCTACCTGTTCTTTCTCAATCCCCAAGCGGAAGTTCGGCTCGGTCTTTACAAAGTGTTCCGACAAGTCGCCCCAGCCGTAACGATAATCATCAATTATTACAAACGACTCTATTCTCTGCTCAGTCTCTTTCAGCCATTTCCCTATTTCATCTCGCCTTAATGCGTGGATGCCGAGGTCGGGTGTTTTATCGTATACTGCCAACCCGAACTTTGCAAAGGTTCTATTGATGTATCGACCGTCCACATCGCAACGATTTGAGTCTTTATTCCAATGCTGACGCCAAGTAGAACTCAGCACAATTTTTGCACCCGTGGCGTCAACAATTTCCTTTATGAGAGGAAGCCTTGTTTCGTCTATGTCCGTTTGCTCGTTCCAATTCCGCTTTCGGTCATAGGCTCTGGAGTTTAACACCCCGTCAATATCGAGAAATATTATTTTCATGCTTTTCTCCTTGCCCTATTCTTCTTCAATTCCACAGTCTTCAAGTATTTGACGGTCAAATAACCCAAATGCTTTTTCTTTCGCTTTTGCCAACTCTTCCGCGCTCAAATATTCAGCATTATAATTCACGAGTTTTAAGAATGTATCTAACAAATCGAATTCATGCATAAAACTTCTGTAAAGTCGTTTTGCTGTCGTTTCGTTATCTTCCAGCAAGTCTATCAATTGACCGAAAATGTAAAACCAATCACCGCCCTCAATTTCTTCCTCAGACTCATGTTCGAATATGATTGCTGGGATATCATCAAGGTCAAATTGTCCCACAAAAAGAGAATAATGCAGTGCCTTGGCGAAAGCGTCCATCGCCGTATCTGACATTTTATCCTTATATTCTTCTTTCAATATTTCCTTGATTTTCTTAAGTTTTTCAGTATTCATCGTATTTTTCCAGCTTAACTATATTATGCATCAATACAGTGTATTTGTCGCTCAGCTGCGCATCGATATGGAAATGTCCAAAATACCAGTGTTTGAATTCTACCGTATCCTCAAAGTTGGATAAAAGGTGGCTTTCCGTGCATGCAATTTTTACCCCGGCATGTATCCTTAATTTGGGATACATAAGCGCACGCTGTCCGCAAGAGTGCGTAATAATATAATCCACTTTGTTGCCATACCTTTTAAGATTAGCTATTCCTTCATCAAGCTCTTCGTATGTGGGAAGCTCCTGCGCCCACCAGCTTCTGCCCTCTCTGCGGAAGTCCCTATCGATGCTGGTTGCACCGCCGAATGTGAATATCGTTTTTCCTTCGATTTCAAATACCTGCCCGCGCATTAAATGGATGACATTCTGTTTTATTTTATGTACCTTACCGCCGTTCCAAATTTCGACGGGATAAGAATTAATTAAGTCAAAATTTTCATGATTCCCGTCAACGAATAATACGGTGAACGGGAGTTGAGTATAGTACCTTAAATTTTCGACCAGAGTTTGCTCACTCCATATAGCCCCGAAATCCCCGGCAATAATGACATAGTCGTTTAGGGTGAGTTCGGGGTGTTCTCCTGCAAAAATATGCAGTTTATGAAAGTCTTCTAATCCGTGCGTGTCACCTGTTACGTATATCATTTTACTGCACACCCTCACCCACATTTTTTACGGCAAGTATAGAGACCTTTAATTCGCCAGTCAGATTGCTGTCCACATCTGCCGCAAAAAAGATGTCTACTTTAGAATCCGCTACGGCTTTCACATAGGTGGCGACCTCCTGCATGTCGTCCATAGTGAAATCGTCACCGCCCTCTACATATAAGAGTATCTTGGTGGCATAATCTATCGTTGTAGAAGCCATCGGGCAATTTATAGCATATCTCACCGCGTCTATGCACTTTTCTTTCCCTTTACCAATGCCCATTCCAAAAAAAGTGTTCTTTGATTCTTTAAATGCAAACACAATGTCTTCATATTCTAAATTGATAATCGCAGGCATTGTTATGGGGACGATAATTGTTTTTAAGGCATCCAGCACCATTTCATCAGCCAACTTTACCGCATCCGATTTCGGTGCATCGTCTGGAAGGCACGATATCGCATTCTCGCTCGGAATAACGAGAGTCATATTAGCATTTTCTCTAAGTGCTTTCACTCCTGTTTCAGCATTGTTAAGGCGCTTTTCTCCTTCAAATGAAAACGGTGTGCAGACTACGGCAACGCATACGGTATTGTTTTCCTTAGCGACTTCTGCCAATATTGGTAATACAGCAGACCCTATGCCGCCACCCATACCAGCGATTAGCACAATCATATCTGATCCTTGGACTGCATCAATTATTTTACTCTTATTGGCTAATGCCGTTCTTTGAGCATAGTCATAGTCTGCCCCAGCATGGTCGCCGCCTACAAGCTGAATTTTATTCTTACATTTTGATATCTGCAATCTGCCATAATCGTCATCGACTACAAAGTATTCTGCTGTCGATATCTCTCTTTCAATTGCTTTGTCAATTATATAGCATCCAGCGCCGCCGACACCAAATACTTTTATCTTGGGTACTTTATTCATCACTATTTACCTCCTTGTTCACACAGCTTTATTTCGATACCTAAAACACCAAAGGTTTTTTCCTGCTCTTGGGTGTAATATTTATACATACTCTGGGTAGCTTCATCTACTGACATCAAACCACACCCCGTCATTGAAAACAACTCTGACGAAAAAAGCTCTTTAAAGCTTTTATAATGGTGGAGGTCTATCACCGTAGCTGATATAAAATCTGTATTATCGTTTAAACGGTAAAAGATAATTTTATCCCCAACTTTAATTTGCTTCCGCTTTTCATCGTAAAGCCGTATTTCAACTGTCTTTTCTCCGCTCTTGATTTTCTCGAACGGCTCATCTGCAAGACGCATTTCCGTTGCGTTCATATTTCACCCCTTTTTAATAATTTATCATGTTTGCAGTTAATATTCAAGCGATGCGGTATACTGCCATAATGTTAATCCCAATTGCCGATATCCAAATCACTGCACATGTCTTTAAACGCGCATAAGTATTCTTCGCTTATACCAAGCGTCTCTTTATGTTCTAAGTATAAAGTCTTAAATTCATATAGTATATTTCGTACTGTATCATAATATTTTATCTGTTCAATTGAACACGGTCCGTACACAATTTTTTCCAACAGCGATAGTGTCTTAACATAATTTTGCTTAACACCAATGCCATAGAAATAACAATTTGCCAGCTCTAATGTTGCAAGAGCAAATTGCCTTTCAGACGCATCTTCTAATAAGTCAATAGCAAGCGCGACGTCTTTCCCGCCACTTTCTTTAAGAATCATTAGCGCAAGTCTATATTTAACTTCAGCATTTCCGCCATCCGCCGCTTGATGTAAAAACTCCATTGCTTTGCGCTTGTCTTGCTTAATTATGCCTTTATAGATTCCGTCACCCAGATAGAATTTTGCCACAACAAGCTGAGCTTTTGGATAGCCCTGTCTTGCTGACGCAAGATATAAATCGAACGCTGCTTTGAAGTCTTCCAAAATTTCATACTTAATTGCTTCATGATATAACTTAATTTTTTTATAACTTCTCATATTGTCGAATCTCTCTTATTCCTCTCTGATACAGTTGCGTATCTGATTATACAAGCCGTCGCTCGTTATTTTAAGTTCATAAACAATCCGCTCATAGACTTGCGCCATTTTGCAATCATGTGTATCATGCACAGCATACAGGTACATTTCGGCTTTTTTAAGCGCACCCCGCCTTGCCATTTTAAGATCGGAACGAACAAGCCTTTCAAGTCTTTCCATTACCGCTGCATCGAATTCTTCTTCATTATTCCACAAAGAATGTGACGGTTCTTCTATGGCGATATCTTCATGTTGCTTTTTTTCGGCAATACGATTTAACACAATCGCAAGTTGCTTGACTGAGTCTTTTTTGTTAAGCGTAAGTTTTTCAAGCAGTTTTTTGAATGCCGGGATTTCTTTCTCGGTTTCGAGCTTATTTTCCTTTATTATAGCATCGAGTTCCTCTGCCGAAAGGATGACTTTATAGGTTGTATCTTTGCCACTATTTTTTATATAGCCGTTTTCAATCATCCAATCAAAAATCTTGCAGGACTGATTATAACCTACAGGGAAACGACGCTGAATTAATGAAACGGAAGCATAGCCTTTCTTTGCACAGAATTTCAAGGCTTTGTAACGTATATCGTCGATATCATCATAATTCTCATCGGCTTGTATTTCTTGAGCTGTGGCTTGAAAATTATCGACATTAAACTTTATACGTTCTTGAATCTCATCGTTCTGCTCCTGCTCATTTTCGTCATCGTCATCATCTTCATCATCGTCCATTTCTCGTTGCATCCTTTCAACGAGTTCACGCCGACGACGTTCCAAATAGGCTTGACGGTTTTCACCCCACTCCGTCATATCTTTAATAACAAGTTTATTGTCCTCATCATCGCCTTGTGTCGTTTCACTTCTCTTTGTACTACGCCCCGACTTTGAATGTATATCCGCATTGACTTTAGATAAATCAAAATTGAGTGCCGGCTCTGATTCGATATCTATTTCTTCCTGCTTTGTAATGTCCGCATCCGTACAGATAATAACAAAGTCATTAGTGCCTTCAAGCCAGCCTTCGCCTTTCTTTATTGCAAGCCAACATTCTTTTTTGCCGTTAAAAACTATTTGTAACAGCGACGCACAGCTTTTTAATGCATGAGCCCCAATAGCCTTTATTTCATACGGTAATATTATCTCTTCAAGTGCAGTGCAGCCGTCGAACGCATTATCTCCTATAACCGTTACATTGCTTGAAAGTTTTATTGTCTTTATGGTATCGTTACCTGCAAAAGCCAACTTCCCTACGGCATAGATAAACCCCGGCAGACGCAAATACTCCTCTCCGCCTTTGTATTCTTTCAGGATCGAATTGCTCACAACGAAAGGTTCGCCTTCCCTATCACTGTTATTTCTTTCGTTTTTCATATGCCACTCCTTTGTTTTTCTTTACTAAAATTATACTATAAGCGTCATGCGCCAGCAAGAAAGCACTATATTTCACCGTACCGATAAGTCGCACAAGAAAAAAGGAACTTGTAAAAAATACAAGTTCCTCAAAATCGGATTTATGAATATTATCTCAAGCTCATTACTTCATCAGCAAGCTGGTTTATGTTCTCTGCACGGCTGCCTTTGCCAATAGCCTTGAAAAGCCATTCACTACCGCGCCTATATGCCATACCTATAACCAGCGCAGTATCGTTCCTCATATTTGCATCGATTTTATACTCGATGATTGCTTTCCTTGATACTGGGTCATAAAGCCGTATGTACATATTTTTAACATTACCGAGCTGCTGATTCCGAGCCCTGCATTCATAAATGTTCAAAACAAAGATGAGCCTATCCCTGTTCTGCGGAACTTTGTCGAGATATACGGTGATGTTTTCGTCATCACCTTGATTGCCGCCTTCATCTCTACCCGTTAAATTATCTCCGTGGTGCATAACGCATCCAGAGGGGTGCGAAAGATTGCCGAAATACACCACCTCTTTTTCTCTGTTTCCCGCTACGACGACGGAAGAATCAACGTCCATATTATGTCCAATGATTGTAGGGTCCCAGCCCACTCCAACGATTATTTTCGTCAGCGGTCTATTATCCGCAAAGTGGATTTTTACTTCCTGTCCTTGCGATAACCTTACCACATCACCTTCTTTGTATCCACCGCCGATTGCCGAGGCGGTATAGTCTATTTCCATATTGTTGCAATACACACATTGGAAGTTATACTCCCCGGCGCGACACTGGAAAGTTTTTTGAGGGCAAGAACAACCCGACACTACTCTTTTGCCGCACTTTTTGCAAGGCAGCAAATTTTCGTTGGTCGAGAATGACGCCTGCTTGATTTCAGACGTGATGACTGATGCCTCTTCTGCCGTTATATTTATAAAATTAACGACTTTCCATACTGCGCCTATCTTCTTTATTTCAAGACCAAAATGCTGTTTGGTCTTTTTGCAATAACCCTTAATAAAGTTCGTGTCTTTCATAAAAATACTCCTTATTTGAAATATTCTTTGTCTGCCCCTTTTGAGGAAAATGCGCTGCCACTTCTCGCAAGTTGTAATCTTGCTGTTTCCAATATCTTTTCTTTGCCGTTACAAATAATGTTAGATGTTCTTGTCCAAATCCGATCTGCTCGTAAGTCCGCATCCGTTAGTCCATAATACTTGTACCGAGCCGAACCCCTTTTCTGTGCATCCCATGTTACGTCAATGTGGTAGTAGTCTTTGCCGTTAAAACTGACTACGTTCCAAGCATGGTGTTCGGTCGAACCTCTTATTTTTCCACAGATAACTTCACAAGTTATTCCCTGTGAATCGAGAATTCGTTTGTAAGCCTCTGCGTAACCTTGACATACACACTTTTGATTAATTAATGCGCCGTAGGCACTCTGCATATAACTTTTATCAAGCGGTTTTGCATCTTTATCAAGCCAATATGATACGGTCTTTGCTAAATAATTATGAGCTATAAATGCTTTGGTTTCGTTAAACATTCCGCTGCAGAACAGCGTTCGCCCAAGTTCTTCCACCTTCTTGTTAACTTCTGTTTCCATCATAGTCAATTTTACTCGACCTATGCGATACTTAAAGGTGAATTGTACGGTTTTACTCCGACTGCCCATCATCATCTGCTGTCTGCACTCGATCGAAATCAAGTTCGAATAAAACCCTTGATATGCAACCATAAAATTGCTGTAGACTTCATTAATATCAACGCTCTTGGCAACGGAAACGACGACGTCATTTTCGTACTTCCGTATGCTTTTATGCATTATATCCTCTAATTGTTCAGCCGTGTCTGCTTGTAAAGTTTCTTTTGTTGATACCGCCGTTTCGTTATACTTAACGGTAAACACTCCGCCGACTAAAAGACCAACATAATTTGCCTTGACGATGCTTGCCGCAATAGCTGGATTTTCATCCAATACGGCTTGAAAAAGTTCGGGCGCATTATAGTATGAAATAGGTATTCTCGATTGCTTATTTGTTAAAGCCGTTTTAATTTTTTCTTTCTGTATCTCACTTCGCATCATCTATTTTAACAGTTCCCACGACAAGCGAATCTGCCCGTCGTACAATACAAATTCTTTTGTGTCGCCGTTTAGTATTTTAAGAGCTTGGTCGCTTTCCTTATCAACAACGGTTACACCATTATTATTTCCACCACTATTGTCATTCGGGTAAGTGCCTATTCCCCACTTGGCTTGGCAATTCTTTGCCTTTAACCAGACGCAATCTGTTGGGAAGCTATTATGCGAAGACGTGTTCCGCGTAAAGCCTATTATACCGCCTATTGATTGCTTGTCAGAATAGTCAGTCAAAATTGTACCAGCATTAAAGCAATGTTTCGCATAAGTGCGTCCGTGGCTTATGATTCCTCCAGCAGCAGTATTATTGCTATTGGCCCCCGTTGCTTTTATAGTTCCACGGTTATAGCAATATGAAACAACGTGACCGTTATTTTGAGCTGAGCCTAAAATGCCACCAGCATACGCATCGTCAGCAACAGTTTCGATTGTGGCAAGGTTATAGCAACCTCTGATTTCACCCGTCCGCATATTGTCCGTACCACTTGCTCCTGCAATACCGCCCGACTCAGCAACTGACGTTGCGCTTTTGAGATAAATGCTACCCTCACTCCAGCAGTCGATAATCTTGCCATCATTGATTGCTGCTATTCCGCCTGCAAATGCAAAATAATCCGTACTCGTAGGCTTAAACTCTACTTTGATATTTGCATTAACACCAAGGTTCTTTACAGTACCTTGCGGACCTACCCAACTGAACAATCCGTTGTATCGACGCGAACCGCTTATCGAATATTTTATCGTATGGAAATTGCCGTCCAAGATTCCGTTAAAAGCACTTCTCGATGATTGGGTTTCCATCCCCGACAACCCACCGACAGGCGTGTAATTGCCCGTCATTTCGATGTCGTTGGTCAATACATATTTACCATAGTTGCTTATGATGAAATCTCTGGATGACGATATAAAGGTATAATCCGTTCCATACCACATTGCGTGAACTTCCTGTTCTTTAGCAATATTGTTCCCAACGATTTTACCATCTTTATCAATGACTTGTTTTCCTGTATTACGGTTATTTGTTGACCACCATCCATAAAAAGTATAGTCGTCTCTAATCGGAATAGGGAACTTTTCATTGGTCGTAAGATTGAAAGCAATTATTTGTAGAGTTTGATTGTTCTCTGTGGCGTGTTCAAAATTTAAGTCAAAGATATAGCCTTCTATGCTTTCCTTGAATTCATTCGAAATTCCACCGACCTGATATTTGTCTTTGATTGCGGTGGGAATAGCCAGCAAATCGTTGTCGCCGCTATATTCGGTCAAATAATATTTACCGTCTTCCGCCCTCTCGTATGTGGCGTTTTCGTACTGAATAGACGCTGGCGCATCCTTAGAAACACCAGCAGCAACTGACGGAAATACAATAAGCGATGCCGCCATTAGTGCGACGTAAATTATTGTTAATGGTTTGATTGCGCCATGTTTTTTTACTATTGCAAACACAACTCCAAAAGCAAAGGCAAGGCACGCAATTAACGACGGAATCAATACCATTGTTATACAGTACGGCAAAGTAATAAGCCATACATAAGCGTATTTCCTACGCTCTACAAGGTGCGATATATCGCAATAAATTAATATACCCGCTATTGCTCCAACTACTGTCATGACAGCTATAAAGGCTGTAGTATTAAAATCAGTGTTACCTGATTTCTCAATCAATGCTGTCAACGCAAATACCGTATCTTTTTTACCGAAAAATACATACAGTAAAACTTGACCCGCAATAAACGATAACCCTATCAAACAAAAAGCAATAACCTTGGCTATGCGCTTCTTTGTTTCTGTTCCAATATACCTGCTGTGCCTTACCCTACGAGGCAACACCGTGGTCGAGGGCCTCGGTGTTGATGTGGTTCTCGGCGGCGTGGTAGTGCTTGGCGGAGTTACTGTTCTCGTCGGTGAGGATGTACTCGGTTTCGATACAGTTGGAGTTGGTTCTTTATATTCTGCTGTGGAACGCGAGGCACCACATACTATACACTCAGCATCTGTGTCTTCATTATAAGTTCCACATATTTTACAATTCCAGCCCAATTGTCCTTCTCCTTTGAATAATAAACAAGCACTTTATTTCTTTATGACAAACCGAAGCAATCTTAATTTGTCGACTGTCATAAACCGCTGTTCGCCAGAAGGCTTAATCAGAACATAGCCTTTTAATCCCTTCCTCTCTGCTCTGGCTACAGTTTTATATCCGCTACCTTTGACAAAATCCAGGTTATAAACATACTCATTGTCTTCATCCCACAGCTTACCGTCATCGTAAACTGTTATTTCGGAAGATGCCGAAGGTGCCGGGGTTGGAGTGCTGGGTTTGGTCGTCGATTTTTTACTGTCGCCGACACGGTCTATCATGCCAAGGATTAGCAGGTTTTCAAACGTAAATAACCGCTTGCTACCATCTCTTTTATATAAGTAATAGCACTTGCTGCCAGCTTTATCGAATCGCTCTGATGCCACGTAACCACTTGCATTGAGCTTTGATTCAACGAATTTTACTGAGTGTTCGGGCCAAGGGGTACAGAACCCACTCGGAACGGCAGGTGTAGTTGCCTCGACGTGCGCATGCGCAACGACTTCCACTTCTTCACCTGCAATCTTAACCGCATCCGATTTCAATTCCAATACTTTTTTATTGCGCAGTGCATCCAGCACTTCTTGCGCCGTAGGACGGTCTTCGGGTTCGGGCTGAAGCATTGCAGCAATAAGGTGACGCAAATATTTTTCTGTTATTTTGTCGCTTACTACCAGCTTCCCTTCTGCCAATAATGCCTCGCAACAATAAACAGTTTTGCCTGCATCTGCCCGCTCTTTTAATTTACCAGTAAGTCCCTCGATCTTCGGATGACAACCTCTCGTCCGCCTTCTTCCTTCATCGTCCGTGTATTTTTCTGTTACGAGATAGTCATGGAATACCAGTCCAAGAGAGAATATGTCGGATTTCGTGGACATGTATTCCAAGGCCTCGTCCGCCATATCATACATAAAGCATTGAGCGAGTTCCGGGGACATAAAGTTTTGGTCGCCGCCCAATTCATCGGGACGAATATCGTTCTCGAAATAGCTCATATCAAAGTCGATTATTTTAGCTGAGATTCTGCCTGAGCTGTTTCTCGCTGCTAGGATATTCGTTCTCTTTAAATCGCTATGTACTATCTTTTTCTTATGGATGTTATAGAGAGCCGCCGCCGCAGTCAGCATTACGAAAATTTTGTCTTCCACTGAAAGATTAAGGATGTCTTCGTCCTCAATCAAATCATTGACGAAAGCCGTCGCTTCGATATAGCAGATATCTTCCACGAACCAATGCGTCGGCAGAATAATATTTCCGCCGGGGCCTGCCAAATCCGCCAAGGCTTTATTGATGTTGACACGGTTCTCCATAAAGGAGTCGAATTCTCTTTTCATACGGTTATATAATGCCTCGGAGGTAGATGCGTCGCGCCTTGGCATTTTAAACATACCGTACTTCTTTAAAAAGTACTTCTTACCGCTTTTGGTTGCTTGAACAGTAAAGCCTCTGTTTGCGACTTTCCAGTCGCCCGTTATCTCATATCCTCTTATGTTCATAATGCGCTCTCCTCAAAATATCTGTAATACGACTTGTTGTAAATATCGTATAACTGATTGCGGACTACCAAACAATTCTCCAATTCATCGTGCTTTGCTTGCAAGTCACCGATATTGTCAGCAATGCGACTCTTTATTTCCTCGGGAATCAGTTCGGAATGTTCACGCCTGATAATCAAAATTAAATCGCACAAACGAGCAGCCCAATAACTCATTAAATGCTTATCCTTTAATCCGTTTATTTCGGCAAACGTCGCTTGCCGTGTGACCGCAATGTTTTGTAATACACACAAGTACGACTCAATTGCACGGCGACACTCGATCGGCATTTCAATATCAAGAATATTTACTGCGCCCGTAAATATCTGCTGTGCAAACCCCTCTATCGTTGCGCTGTCAATTTTCAAATAACGGTGTGTTAAATCAGACATTTCGTCATCGACCTTGATGAAGCGAGAAACCGCTTTGTCAATTCTGCCTTTAACTATATTATCCTCTATCTTATCCAACAAGCCACGTGCGGTTTTTAAGCTCAAAGCAAGTTGCTC
>ERZ777011.1639-NODE-1639-length-22196-cov-6.816043_pt1 | contig 22196 bp, 19 predicted proteins | sample MGYA00374964_ERZ777011 | MGnify/ENA primary metagenome ERZ777011 (study PRJEB29310, sample SAMD00008975) | mouse gut metagenome | study: EMG produced TPA metagenomics assembly of the Metagenome analysis of fecal microbiota from mouse which was promoted... | reverse complement strand
CACCATGATAGTTGTGATAGATGAATGATAGTTAAAAACGGCACCTATCATGCCGTAATATATTGGTCTGCAGCAATATACAAACGAATATGATAGTATGATGGTTGTTTTTGCAAAAACAGGTATGTGTTCAGTCCGTATCGGTCGGTAGCGAAAACAGATGGCCGCTTTATGATTTTGGTACGGTTGCCCTGATGAATACTCGGCTAAAAATATATTTTTTTCGGGAAAAAAATCATACATTTGCAAGCAGAATCATCAATATTCAACAATAGCTCGTCCCGCCAAAGCTGGCAAAAGGACAGCAAATGTCAAGAATCAATTTATCATACATACTTTTTGAATAAAATAAAAAAGATACCAATGCAAACATTCCTGGATAATATCTTATACAAGTTATTTATATTCACTATTACATTTGGCGTTATATTTCACGATGTCATAGGTTTCAAATCCATTGATGAGATCTGTGGATTATGTTTATTTATAATTTTTCTTTTTTCCTTGTTTCAATCTAAAGATTGGAATATTAATAAAGTATTTTTATTCACTTTGTTTGTTTTTTCTTTCTACTTATGCTATTCCCTATGGATCAGCAGCAATAGTAAAAAAGGGATCTTAATGGACTTGGTCATACAGATGAAACCTTATTTGGCTTTTTTCTGCATGTACCAGTTAAAACCCAAGTTTAGTGACAGTCTACGTTTATTACTCAAACAACTCATGCTGTTATTTTGGTTCATATTACTTCCTATAGGCTTGATTGACATTATAATCCCTCACACGATATCAGCCATAATGGTGCATCCTACATATTTTGCAGGAGCGATAACAGCCATATCACTCACCTATCTGTACGCATCAGACTATACAAAGAAAGATAAAATCATTTTCCTTGCAATGTTAACCATAGGACTTGTCTCAGGACGTTCTAAGTTTTACGGTTTTTATGCCTTATCTACATTTGTCATTTTATATTTTGAAAATCCAAACAACTTAAAACTAAATATCAAAAACATATCAATCCTAACTTGTACGACCGCAATCATAATTTTTGTAGCAAGGGAAAAGCTCATGTTATATTTCGGACAAGGTATAATGAACGAAGAAGAAGGAGCTTCTATTGCCCGGTTTGTCTTATACGCAACGTCTTTAAACATTTTCATTGATTATTTCCCTTTTGGATGCGGACTTGGCAGTTTTGCAACCCATGCTTCCGGTTATTATTATTCACCTATTTATGCCCAATATGGCATCGATCAGGTATGGGGTATCAGCAAAAACGACTGGTCCTTTATTGCCGATACTTATTATCCATCTCTCGCACAGTTCGGCATAATCGGAGTTGTATTGTTTATATCATTTTGGTTTTACTTATTAAGAAAGTCTTACAAAATATTTTCAGAGACACAAGAAACAAAAGTATTTGCATTAGTGCTTCTAATTACAGGATATTGCTTAATAGAAAATATCGCAGATGCCTCATTCACAAGCAACAGAGGTTTTTTCATGTTAATGTTTCTTGGTCTCATCCTATCAAATAAAATTGGCCCCGAAGCAAAAACAATTCAACCCGTAATTAAATAATAATCGACATGGCAATGCAATTTATTTCTCTACAAGACTATCAAATCGTAAAAAACTATACATTCGATGTCATTCCCACATCAAAGACTGTCATCAATACAATCAACGCGCATTCGTGGGTGACGGCAGAAAAAGATCCCACATTTAAAAACGCATTACTGGTAAGTGACATATTATTGCCGGATGGTATTGCTATCGTATTGGCTTCTAAATTCTTGACAGGAGACAAAATACATAAAACAGCAGGAGCTGATTTGCATGAAATGATTTTGCGCACACTAAATAACAAAGCGGGTAAATGCTTTTACCTTGGAGCATCCAAGGAAACACTGGACAAAATAAAGAACAAATTACATAAAGAGTATCCCAATATTCAAGTAAAAACTTATAGTCCTCCTTACAAAGACACTTTCTCAGAACAAGACAACAAGCTTATGATAGAAAGCATCAACGCATTCGAGCCTGATGTCTTATTCGTAGGAATGACAGCTCCCAAACAAGAAAAATGGATCATAGAAAATAAATCCGAAATCAAAGCCTCTGTCATTACCGGCATAGGAGCTGTTTTCGATTTCTATGCCGGAGTTAAAAAAAGACCGGCAAAATGGATGATCAACTGCGGATTAGAGTGGTTCGGCAGACTGATACAAGACCCGAAACGTCTTTGGAAGCGATACTTAATAAACAATCAAATATTTATATATCAAATTATTAAAATCAAACTGAACAATATATTTCATTAATTCTATCGACATATCGGGTGATTGAAAATCGTTCCACCATAGTTTTTCGACTCAGGAAAGCAACAGAGGAAAGCTTACTCCGTTCCTGATTCAAGTTTGCTATAATATCAGCAATAGAGGTATCTTCGTAAATTAAAAATCCATTTTCGTGATCTTTTACGACATCTGGCATAGAACCGACAGGAGTAACAATCGGAACGACCGCATTACCCATACTCTCTAACAAAGCCATAGGTAATCCTTCGAAGAAGGATGGCAATAAAAAAATATGGGACAATGAAAGAACCTTATCTTTCATTTCCCCATAAACCACCCCTTTATCTACAACCGACGCATAAGCCGATTTACTTAACTGCTTTGTAAACCAATCTTTATCCGGACCGTCTCCACATAAAAAAAACTGAAAGGGGATCTTCCTGTCAGATAATTCATTCAAGACTTCAGCTATAGTTCCCAAACCTTTTTTCCGATCAATACGCCCTAAGTACAATATATTCAAAATTTCACTCTGAAAATTCTTTTCTATGTCATTTTCTTTTGGCAACTCAATAGCATTAGGTATCACATAAATCTTTTTTAAATCCAAAAAGGGATAATGCCGTAACAAATAATCATGCTCCGCAACACTCAAGACCAATATTTTAGTACTTTTCTTGAGAAAAAACTTAATAATCAATCGCAATATGGGATTATTAGGGATTGATGACATATAACGTCCCCCGTGGATATGAAGATATAAAGGCAATCCCTTTAAAAACAACAGGAAATAAGGAACTACATCCCGCAATAAGGAAAAAGGTTCAAATCCTATATTAAAATGTACAGCCGAAATCGTATTCTTTTCAACAAAACCCAATACTTTAAAGGGAGTTTTCAATTGCGTAAACAGCCAAGAGAGTCCACGCTTTGAATTGTCCTTCCTTCCTAAAACAAAATGAAAATAATTCACCTTAACATTATAAGAAATCAATAAGCGGGTAATTGAAGAAATACCACTTACATTCTCCTTTGTATTCAAAGAGGGGGATGTTATAAGTACATTTTCCATCATTTTTCTAATCTTATATAAACCTATTTAAACCGTTAATCCGGTTCTCCTACATAAATCTCATCAGCATGAGTAATCCGCTCCTCAACTGAAGGCAGTTTCATATAATCCTTATACAAAGAAGTCAAATATACATGATATGCTGCAACACCAGACAATTGGATTTGTTCAAAAGGATACGATTTAGATTGAGAAAAAACAGACTTATCCATTACCTCTTTTTCTTTCCAATGTCCATAAAAATTAGCCACGCTCTTCGATTTGCCATAATCTTTTTTCTGTATCCACTTATCTATAAATCGTGCAAGTGCCACATCATTAACAGGCAGCTGCTTTATCAAAAATGCTACTATCTTTTTCAAACCTTTTCTCATCGAAAGCGAACAAAATCGCCCTTCCTGAAAACGAAGTAAAGCAAATGCTATCTTCATGTGAATTTTTCCTGCCAAAGAATCCTCGTCTGCACCATCCAAAGGAAAAACATCAATAGCAATGCCACTATAAAGATCATCATCCAAACGCTCAAATGTATTTTCTATTATTTTACTGTTTTTCAACTGAATCTTTACATAGCCACGTTGAGTCAACGGTGTATAAAATCCATAAGCATCCGGCAATTCCAGCTCTGCAACCTGCAAAAAATATTTAAAATAAGGACGCGGAATACCAAAATCCATATCATCATCCCACGGAATAAAACCTTTATGACGAACAGCTCCTAACATTGTCCCTCCTAACATATAATAAGGGATATGATATTTATTACAAATTTTGTCAAAAACAATTGCCAATAGAACTAATTGCTGATGACATTCCTGTATATCAATACGTTTTAACCGCATACTTCTATTTTTTTATCGTTCGTACGAATGCAATAAAAAGACTATATGAATCACAAAGATAATAAAAATGATTAACCAATAAAAAAATAGTCACCCTATGCGGCCAAGGACAAAAATTGGCATGCGCTTTTAAAAACCGAATCTGCTCCTCCGTAAATTCCTTCAAAATCCGTAACCTCTCCTTTTTGGGTTTCCTTGTTTGTTTTTGGTATAAACCACCTATGGAACGACGGACCAGATACTCTGTAATCACACCATAAACCGATGCTAATGATTTTTCAGGAAGGGCAAACCGCTCTTTTATCACCCTGATCCTTGACAAATAAGTTTGATAACAAGTATATTCAGACTCAAAAGAAAAAATCCGTTGAGAAAGCGTATTCGCATTTTTTCGAATATAGTAATTATAATTCGCTCCTTCGACCGTCTGTACCTGTGCAATATGGCACATATAAGTCAACATGAACATCACATCTTCTGCATAATGTATCTCCTCTATAAATCGGATTTGATTCGCCTTTATAATCCGGTTACTATATAACTTGGCAAAAGGATAACCGGAACGGTTCATCTTTAATTCTTGAAATACAAGATACATATCATCCAATCCATACCTGTGCTTCTTAAAAGTCCTATAAATAATATCCTTATCAGAAACAACCATTTTGAATCCTTGAAAAATAAGCTTGTCATTCTCATCTCCCTCTATCGCCTGATAAAGATGCAATAAATAATCTTTATCAACCGTGTCATCCGAATCAACAAAATTGACCCAGTCCCCCTTAGCCATCTCCAATCCTTTATTTCTCGCTGCGCTGACCCCTTTGTTTGATGTGTGGACCACATGGAAACGTGAATCTTTTTCTGCAAATTCATCACAAACACAAGCAGACCCGTCCGTACTTCCGTCATTGACCAGCCAAACCTCGAAATAGGGAAAGGACTGAACTTGCACACTTGCCAAGCAAGCCCTCAAAAACTTTTCCGCATTGTAAACCGGGATAATCACCGATATTGCAATTTTTTCCATCCTATTTTTCTTTAATTCTCCGTAAATACAGCATCAACGACATCATTCATCGTCCCATCCTCAAAACACCGCAGAAGCCATTCTTTCCGCCGTGTTCTTCGCAGTTCCATCTCCTCTCCTGAATTTTTTTTTGACAAATACTCCTTCAATTCATCCAAGTTATTCACACGATCAACAGGCAAAGAATCATAATCCAGCAAAAGTCCTTGATCTTTTTCCTTATACTCCTGCAGATCATAAGGCAAGCATACGATATCACGATCCAAATACAAGAAATCGAACAAAACAGATGAATAGTCCGTCAACAACATATCAGCTTTTTTCAAAAAAGGATAAATATCAACCTCCGGTGGCAAATTCAAAAATAAACGATTTTCCAAATTTACAATATCATCATGCAATTCCACTCCACGAAAATGAAGTTTCGACAACAAGCTATATCCATTTTGTTCAAAAAAAAGGAATAAATCTTTTATCTTATGCTCATCACTTTCTCCCAAAAAACAAAGACTTGAGTTTCTACGGAAAGTAGGAAGATAGAAAAGTATTTTTCTCCCGTTCCTTTTTATTTCATCTATTTGTCGCAAATAAAACGCTTCCATTTTCAGGTGAAAAGGAATATCATGCAACAAATAATAATTACGTGGATACATCCCATGGATCAAACGCTCCGGACGAACATCAAAACATTTGCCCAAAGTCAAGTCGCCATGCTTTGAACAAGTCAACAAATAACCATCATTCAAACTCCATTTCAACCCATTTAGCAAACCAAACTTTTTAATCGGCATGCCATGCCACAAGTTTATATGTTTGCCTCCATGAATGAGCGTAGTATGAAAATCATACAAAAACTGATCATAAAAGAAATATTTAGCACGAAGATGGTAATAAATCCCCATAACCGAATTGCCTTTATACACACAAAACCCTTGCTCTTTCAATTCTTCAAGAATTCGAGAGTCATTCGTCAGCCATATTATTTTCTTCAGGCCCAAGACTTTCTTTTGCTCGTTCAAATACAAGAACATATATCGGGAATTATCAGCAAAACGACGTCCAAACCAACCGGTACAAAGAACAATCCGCTTATCTCTTTTTATAATTGAAGTAAACAGAAAAGCACCTAAAGACAAGCATGACTTAACCAAATTATCCATACCTCCAATAACTATCACTTAACTTTTTTCCATAATTTGCGCAATGGAACCAACAGTTGTTCTTTCTCAAACGGGCTGCAAGCACCAAACCACAACAAAACAAAGCACAAGAGCGTGTATAGCACCGCCTCCAGAAATACGGCAGAAAGATCGTTTTCAGAAATCAAAAATTTAACACCTCCAACCAAAATAGCAGAAATGACAAATGGTATCCCCAACTTCAATATCTGTTTCCAAAAAGAGGAGATGTCTAAATGTATTTTTGCCTTATAATACCAATTCAAGATAAAACCATGCCCGACCAACAAAGCGGAACTTGTTGCAATAGCACATCCTATGATCCCAAATCGCTTTGTCAGCTGATAAGCGGCAAAAACACTGGCAAGCGCTACTGTAAAATTCACGAATGCACGAAATTGCTGGCGGTTCTGTGCCTGCAAAACCGAAATTCCCAAATTCTGGATAAGAGGGACAGTCTGCGGTATCATCAACATCACCGCCAGCGGATATACCATTCCATAATTTTCTCCGGCCCAGTAGAATACAAACTCACGACCAAATAAAATAAAACCGAACAAAATATAACCAAGAATAATAAACTGTATGCGTCCTATTTTGACAAAAAGATCCGATATCTCCTTATGACTGCGTTTTTCAACTACCAATTGTGTCATCTTAGGTAAAAACACACCGGATATAGCTAAAGAAAAAGCCATGTAATAATTACACAATTGTACCACCAAAGCATAAACAGCAACATCTTTTGTACCATTCAACATCCCCAGGATAAACTGTCCGGTACTCCAAAAAGCACGGTCAACAATGATAGTCAAAAAAACAAAAAACGAATAAGCCGATATCTCTTTCAACAAAGATCCCTGGAAGGAAAAAAAAGAAATTTGTATCTTCAAATGAAAAAAGCAATACCAGCAATAAGTCAAAAGAGATGCCAGATTCAAGGAGGTCATCAGCACAACCATCCCCAAAGCCTTATGCCCCATCAACAACAAAGGAATCATCAGACAAGGCTGTAACAGAATACGCACCAAATTGACGGTCTTATGAAAAATAAAATTTTCATGTGCCACGATAATCGATGGGAACAAACTTAACGGAAAGGTTATGGAGACATTGAAAACCATCAACAGAATCATAATCCGTGCCTTCGACAGTTCAGCAACAGTCATAGACCGGTCAAACAACCAATCCACATTGAAGTACAATCCCACCCCTATGGAGAAGGCAAGCAACCCAATCCCAACATACATCAACAAAAACATACCGAACAGAGAACTCAATTCATCAAACCGCTGCTCCGCACGATACTTCGAAGTATACCGTACAATAGCATTCCCGAATCCGAAATCAAGAACCGTCAGATAAGCGACAACAGAAGCTACCAATGAATAAAGACCATACTCTGATTGCCCCATCATACGAAGCATAAACGGGGTATATGCCAACGCGATGACATTACTTAGCGCTAAAGTCAAATAGGACAAAAAGACACCAACTTTCAATTGCTTAGTGCTATTCATCAATATTCAGATTTCTTGTATTCCTCTATCAGATCTTTCAATTGTTTCTTTCCATATAAACATACCACTGGGACAACCATTGTAAATAAAACCATAAATATAGCCGCAAACAACTTCCGAGGCGCTACAGGCTTGCTCGCCACATAAGCAGGTTCCGTCAAAAAACCTCTAACACGCTCACTTCCTAAAGACAATGCTATTTCTTCCTTTTTCTGCAACAAAACCAAATAAACACCTTGTAGAATTTCCTGCTGGCGTTTCAAATCGACATATTCACGTTCATATACCGGCACATTCCCTATCTTATCCAATATTTCTTTTTCACGGGATTTCAAATCATCCGTTACAAAACGAATACTTTTACGAGCGTTTTCTATCGAAACAAACACACCATTCCTCAACTTATCCAATTGGCTATCGGCTACTTCCGACAAAGGATTTATCGAACTGGACGACTTTATCATTTTTTCCCGAACCATCAATGCCTCATTATAAAGAGCGACCGGTCCACCCTCTCCTTCCCCGGCTGAAAGCAGAGACGGCACGACATTATATTTGTTCTCGGGATCGCTCAAATAATCACTCAACAATTCTATCATATGACTTTGGGCTTCCAATTCTATGATCTTTTCCCTGTAGGTCTTTATCGCCTCAGCATAAAACTGGACATCATACTGGACATCGGTTATATTATTCGCCAACTTATACTTCTCGATTTCCCTTTCCTTCAATTGTAATTGAGAAATAACATCATTAATACGTCCTTCTAAAAAGGCCATACTCTTCCTGCCTTCTTCCTGTTTTACACTTTCCGTAAATTTATTATATTGATCCACCAATGTCTCCAAAAGTTTCTTACCACGAAGTCGGTTATGATCCTGATAGACCATTTCCAATGAATTTGCATTCTTTGAAAATTCATCCATACCAACCACTTCTATTAAATCCTCAGCGACCCATCCCGCCGGAGAAATTGTTATATCCAATGAAACAGGCCTTACACCAGAACACACTTCTTGAGAAAAGATTCTGACATTCCCCTTTTCCAATGCCAAATCAGCCGGCAAAGCTGAGAAACTATATTTTTTCCCGTCTTCTTTCATTTTAATCTTCACCGCACCATTTTTATCAATCTTCAATGAAAATGCGATCACGTCATCCAAAGTCTCTCTCATTACCGAATCCGGAACAACTTTGACGGGAGAATCGTCATCATACAATTTCACCATCGAGAATGGTTTCTCATAAGACACATCCAACCCTAAATCCAGAACGACTTTCCTAAATAACTTATTGGATCGAAGCACGGCTATTTCATCCTCCATATTAACAGAACCGCCTCCTTTGCCTACTATTCCGAAAGAACGCATCAATCCCGCAGCATCTCCAAGCCCCATACTTCCTCCTGAACCTAAATCCTTGTCCTCCTGAAATTTTATGATCGTCCTGACTTCATATGTCTTGGGATAAATCAACAAATATAATATCGCCGGAATCAAAGAAATACAACCGGCCAGCACAAACACTTTCCAACGACGGACACCCGCTATTATTATCTTTTTCAGACTTATTTCCTCTTTATCTTTCATCTCCATGATTGATCACCTATTCAAATTAACCAATGTTATAACCATACTTGTTACAATTGATATCGAACTAATAAGCGTAGACATCAACGACATATTATACTGACGATCGGACTTAGTTCTCGAGCGCTGCTTTGTCTCTATGGGCTCAACATATACAACATCGTTCTGTTTCAAATAAAAACCAGGAGATGCGAATAGAGCCGGATCCGTAATATCTAGGCGGTAAGTTTCTTTTTCACCATTATTATCCCGCAATATTAAAATATTTTTCCGGTTGGCTGTCAACTGTAAATCCCCAGCCATGCCGATGGCATCCAAAATGGAAACCCGATCATTCTTTATTGTATACGACCCCGGACGAGAAACATCTCCCATCATGGTAATCTTAAAGTTCAAAATCTGAATATTCACCAAAGGTTTCTCTATATATTCAGCAATCATAGCCTCCATCTTTGAAGCCAATTCCAAACGAGTCAACCCGGCAACATGGATTTCTCCCAAAACAGGAAATTTTATATTTCCATCCTGATCCACCAAATATGTATACATGCTTTGAGAAGAGACTAAAGGTTGTTCCCCCGTAGCGGAATAGGAGAAAACCGGAGGATTGAAGGGGGTAGTGACTTCAGGATTCCAAGCCGTTACATTTATCGAAAGCAAATCATCTTTTGATATCTTTGTAGAATAGGTTTGGCTCATTGTTTTTAACTGTTCCTGCGAAACATCGTCGATTCCTTGAAAATAGACAACATCTTTGGGAGCCGAGCAAGCTCCTAAAAGCCCACACAGCAAAATCAATAAATAGAGATTCAGCTTCATCTTATCATTATGTTTATTAAAATCTGCGTACAAATCTACGGAAAATATCCAATACCATGCAACACCTACATCCAAGGCTGTATAGCCCTTCCGCAAACAGCCCCCTATTGAAGACATTGACCGTTTTCATTATAACGATGCTTAATCACAAATATTGCTGCACAGCAAAAAGAATTATTTAGTATGAAAAAAGAACTTCTGTCCTAATACAGGCATTTAAGAAACCGCCATTTCTGAGAACAAGTAATTATCATATAACAAAATACAGAAGAATCTACAAAACCTATACCACTCTATTACCAAAGTCGTCTCTTTTTTGCAAAAAGCAAGCATATAATTTCACAAACGCCCCATGTTGCCGATCTTTACATCCGGATATAGAAGAAATGATCAGAAATTTCGTCGGTACACGAATAGAGTGATAGAGATTAACGAGATTTCGAAACAGGATGTATCCGCCCTGATATTTCTCATACAAAAACAGCTGATAAACAAAAATATATTGTATTTTTGTTATTACAATAAATATATTGACACCAACAAGCATGAAGACAAAATACACATATATATTTTTACGATTAGACGTAATCATCGCTTTCATTATAATTCTCCTTTTCACAGCTTGCGAAAAAGTTGAGACTAAGCATTTGTCAGAAAAACAAAAGGCATTAATACGAACCATCCCTAAAATTTCACTAATCGCACATCGCGGATCTTGCGTATGGGCGCCGGAAAATACAGAAGCAGCCATGAGATGGGCCAGAAATGCCGGTGCGGATTATCTTGAATGCGATTTGCAACGGACCGCTGACGGATATCTTGTATTATATCATGACAAGACACTTTCTACAAAATCAAACGTACATATATTATATCCCCATCTACAAGCCCCCCAAATAAAAGATTTCACATTAGAAGAATTGTTTCAGCTCGATTTTGGAAGTTGGTTCAATCAAAAACACAAACAGTATGCAAGAACCTCCTTTTCCGGATTAGAAATTCTAACACTTGAAGATTTGATTAAAATAGCTGAAGGCAACAAGATCAAAAGAGATCAACACAATAAACGTATTTATCGAAAATCCGGTAACAAAATTATAACCGAATATGAAAAAGACCCCCATGACAACGGTAACCGTCCCGGTATATATCCAGAAATCAAATATCCGGACATATATCCCAGTATAGAAAACGACCTTAAATCCGAATTAGAAAGGCTTGAATGGTTTGCCTACGACAAAAGTAAGCTGAAATACATTCATACAAAACAAAGACATGTAGGGACTGCCAATACTCAAGCAAGGGTTATCGTGCAAACATTCTCCACATCGACTCTACAAAAACTCAACGAAGTCTTTTCCGGAGAAATCCCGACATGCCTGCTTCTGTCTGCATCAGGCCAAGTGGATTCAAAAACTTACAAAAATTGGATTAATAACGCCATTAACAACAATGCATCAATCATTGCACCAAGTATTTCATCCGATAAACCTTACAATTTCACAGACCTTCTACAACCTTGGATGTATGACCTGATAAAAGAAAGCGGCTTATTAATTCATGCTTACGTATTCCAAAATGAAAAACAAATCAGCAACTATAAAGATCTCGCTGATGGATATTTTTGTGACCAAATAGATATCGCAATCAAATATTTTCTAAAAAATCAGCAAATAATATCTAACACGGTAACAAAAAACGGGGCCGAATGGCTGAATGAAATAGGATATTAGGCTATTTTCCCGTATTTTTGCCTCAAAATAAACAGGGAAATGGTAAAAATAGGAAAATATAATACATTAAAGATCGTAAAAGATCTGGACTTTGGGGTTTATCTGGATGGCGGCAATGGAACGGAGATACTTTTGCCGGCCCGTTATGTGCCTAAGAACGTAAAACCAGGAGATGAAGTCGAGGTTTTCATTTACCACGACAATGAAGGAAGGTTGATCGCAACAACAGCCAAACCACTTGCTCAGGCAGGAGAATTTCAGTTTATGGAAGTGAAATCTGTCAATAATACCGGTGCTTTCCTTGAATGGGGATTAATGAAAGATTTATTGGTTCCTTTCAAAGAACAAAAAATGCCCATGCGGGAAGGAAAATGGTACTTGGTGTATGTGCACGTAGATCATATTACCGGACGTATAGTTGCTTCCGCAAGAATCGATAAATATCTGGACAATGTAATACCTGATTATTCCTTCAATCAGGAAGTCGATTTGCTGGTTGCAGAAGATACGGAAATCGGCTATAAAGTAATTATCAACAATACCCATTGGGGACTGGTTTATCACAGCGAGGTTTTTCAACGCCTGGAAAAAGGAGAACATTTAAAAGGATACATCAAAGAAGTGAGGGAAGACGAAAAGATAGATGTCAGCCTCACTCCCTTAGGATATCAAAAGGTCGAAGGCATTGCCAAAACAATTCTGGATTCGCTCAAAGCCCAAGGTGGATATGTCGCCGTTCACGATAAAAGCGAACCTGAACTTATTTATTCTTTATTTCGCTGTAGCAAAAAAGCATTCAAGCAGGCAATCGGCGCTCTTTACAAACAAAAGATAATCAATATCGAAACAGAAGGAATCCGACTAATCAATAAATGATTAATGCCCTGAACAGAGATAAACGTTAGACACGAATCGCTTGGGGTTTGTCGAGATACAATTCAACGTAGTTATTTGGAAAAAGGATCAAACACACCCCAACTATCGAAATATATTTGTTATTTTTGCAATGTCATAAATGCAAGGTATCTACTAAAATCAGTATGGAAGAAAAAAACAATCCGATATACGAACACAACACGCTGGAATTTGTAACAGTTGCATTGGAATTTTGTACGTTTGTCGAGAATGCCGGCAAAAACGGTCTTCTTAACTTTTTGGATAAGGCAGTCAAAATATTGCCTTTACTGTACCTGAAAGCCACCCTTCTACCCCAAGCGCAAGAAAACGAAGATGCAGAACTCGAATTGACTGTCACGGAAGAAATGTATGAATCGGTCCGCAACCGAATTGCCGGACTGCTCGGAGAAAAAGACTCTTACCTCGAAACATTCCATCCGGATATGCAATACAGCGACACGCCGATCGCCGCCTTCATCTCGGAGAATTTGGCCGATGTTTACCAAGATACGGGTAATTTCATTTCTTTGTTCCGCCAAGGCAATGAAGAAGTTATGCTTGAAGCAATCGTATTGTGCCGTAAAAACTTCCGCGAATTCTGGGGACAACAATCATTAAACGCATTAAAAGCACTCCACGCCGTGCGATACGACGGTGAAGAGCTTTTAGAAACCAACGAAGAATAATGACACAACTATATACACATTCGATAACAAAAGAGGCAATATCCGAGCTTCCTTTAGAGGAATTTACCGGAAGGATCATCGTGATCGACACATTGAGGGATGCAGAGAAAGCTGTCGGTTACCTCTCCGAATTCCCATCTGTCGGGTTCGATACGGAAACCCGTCCGAGCTTCAAAAAAGGGCAACGCTTCAAAGTATCGCTTATGCAGATTTCAACTGACGAGGCTTGTTTCTTGTTCCGTCTGAATCGGATCGACATTCCGGAAGTGCTCGAAGAGTTTTTGGCAAACGAGAAGGTAATGAAGATAGGTCTGTCACTGCGCGACGATTTCGGGGCGATGCGAAAGCGCAAAGATATACAGCCTGCCAACTTCCTGGATTTGCAAAATTATGTCGGGCAATTCGGCATCGAAGATGCCAGCTTGCAAAAGATATATGCCATCCTCTTCAATAAAAAAATCTCGAAAGGACAGCGTCTGAGCAATTGGGAAGCCGATGTCCTCAGCGATGCACAAAAAAAATATGCTGCCCTCGACGCATGGGCTTGTCTGAAAATATACAATCAATTGAAACAGATATAAATGAAGGAGTGTAAAGTATTTCTCAAACCGAAAAAAGAGGAATCGTTGTTGCGTTTCCATCCTTGGGTATTCTCCGGTGCCATCCGAACGATCGAAGGTGAACCGGAAGAAGGTGACTTGGTAGAAGTTTATGGTACGAACGGACGTTTCCTGGGTATCGGACATTATCAGATAGGCAGTATCGCCGTACGTATCTTATCATTCAAACCGGTCACGATAGACGCCGCTTTCTGGGAAGAACGCATCCGTATTGCTCACGTACTGCGCCAAACACTGGAGCTTGCCGGAGTGGAGAACAACAATACATACCGGTTGGTACACGGTGAAGGAGATAATCTTCCGGGGCTAGTCATCGACATGTATGCCCACACTGCTGTCATGCAGGCACATTCTGTCGGCATGCATTATGCTCGCCACCAGATTGCCGAAGCCTTGAAAGCCGTGCTTGGGGATTCTTTACAAAATATATATTACAAATCGGAAGCGACCTTGCCTTACAAAGCCAACTTAGGCACTGAAGACGGCTACCTGTACGGAGGGGAAGTGGAAGACATCGCACTTGAAAACGGTTTGAAATTCTGCGTAGATTGGCAAAAAGGACAAAAAACCGGTTTCTTTGTCGATCAACGCGAAAACCGGTTATTGCTGGAACGTTACGCCAAAGGGCGATCCGTACTGAACATGTTCTGTTATACCGGCGGATTCTCGTTCTATGCTATGCGCGGAGGTGCCAAGATCGTCCACTCGGTCGACAGCTCTGCCAAAGCGATTTCACTGACCAACAAGAACGTGGAACTGAACTTTCCGGGCGATCCACGCCATGAAGCATACGCGGAAGACGCTTTCAAGTATCTCGAAAAGATGGGAAGCAACTATGACCTTATCATCTTGGACCCACCCGCTTTCGCAAAACATAAAAACGTACTGCGCAACGCTTTGCAAGGTTACCGCAAACTAAACGCCATCGCTTTCGAAAAGATCAAGCCGGGAGGTATCCTGTTCACCTTCTCCTGTTCGCAGGTGGTAAGCAAAGAAAACTTCCGCTTGGCTGTATTCAGTGCTGCCGCACAGTCCGGTCGCAGTGTCCGCATCCTACACCAACTGACACAACCCGCCGACCATCCGGTCAATATCTATCATCCGGAAGGAGAATATTTGAAGGGGTTAGTGCTTTATGTGGAGTAAGAAGATGTATGATTTATGTATCGACAATAAATCATAAAATTAACCAAGGAAGGCACAAAATATATACGGAAATATTTCTTTAATTTCGTAATAGGTTGTACCTTTGTCTCGCTTTAAAAAGATGGAAATATTATTATAAGTAAAACATATAAAACTTATTATTATGTCTAAAGTAACAGTTGTTGGCGCCGGTAATGTAGGTGCTACTTGCGCAAATGTTCTGGCCTTCAATGAAGTGGCAGATGAAGTTGTAATGCTTGACGTTAAGGAAGGTGTTTCCGAAGGTAAAGCAATGGATATGATGCAAACAGCTCAACTGCTTGGTTTCGACACCACGATTGTAGGTTGCACTAACGACTACGAAAAAACAGCCAACTCTGATGTCGTTGTCATTACTTCAGGTATTCCTCGTAAACCGGGCATGACACGCGAAGAACTAATCGGTGTCAACGCCGGTATCGTTAAGAGCGTAGCTCAAAACATCCTGAAATATTCTCCAAATGCAATCTTGGTAGTAATCTCGAATCCGATGGATACAATGACTTACTTGTCATTGAAGTCTCTGGGTCTGCCGAAAAACCGTATTATCGGTATGGGTGGTGCTCTGGACAGTTCTCGTTTCAAATATTTCTTATCTCAGGCTTTGGGTTGCAATGCCAACGAAGTCGAAGGTATGGTAATCGGTGGACACGGTGATACGACTATGATCCCGTTGGCTCGTCTGGCTACTTACAAAGGTGTTCCTGTAAGCAAACTATTGAGTGCTGAAAAACTACAGGAAGTAGTCGCTTCCACTATGGTCGGCGGTGCTACACTGACGAAACTGTTGGGAACTTCCGCATGGTATGCACCAGGCGCAGCAGGAGCATATGTGGTTGAATCTATCATCCACAACCAGAAAAAGATGGTTCCTTGCTCTGTTTATCTGGAAGGTGAATACGGAGAATCCGACATCTGCATCGGTGTTCCTGTTATCTTGGGCAAGAACGGTATCGAAAAAATCGTTGAACTGGAATTGACTGCAGAAGAAAAAGAACTCTTCGCCAAGAGTGCGGCAGCCGTTCACAAAACAAACGAAGCATTGAAAGAAGTCGGTGCTCTCTAATAATTCGAAAAAAGGTTTGATAATATAGAAAAGGGGCTGTTAAAAATGAAGCGCCTCACAAAATTTGGACTGGTTAAACATTATCCAGTATAGAAAGAGTTCGGTATCATACCGGACTCTTTCCTTTTAACCGGAACTTGATTCTTTATTACATGTCCTGGTCTGAAAAAGATTACACAGGGAAAGGTTGCATAGTCGCTATTGTAAAATGGTACAAAGTCTAATGATGTAATAGATGTACTTGTTGGAATTACCAGCACAGAGACAACGTGTGTTAAATAAATCAAAACAACAGTTTCCTGTAATAACAAATAGCTATTGCTTATTATTTATTATTAATTTTGTAATTATAAAACAAGGGAAACTTCTTAAACAATGAATGTTCTCTTAACTACAAAAACATATCTAATAATTTTTGAGGCAATTTTTATAGTTTCTTGCAAAGGAGGCACTAAAAAAAGAAAAGGACTTTTATGAAAAAACATATATCAAATACAAAAATATTATTTGTGCTGACAAATATATCCTCTTTAAAGATATTACAGCAAAAAGTTGGTATTAATAAAATCAGTAACCTTTCTAATGTATTTGTAGAAAGGAAAACCAATTCAAATATACTTTTCAATCTCCTACAGCAGCCTTTCATGGTATAAGAAAGCATCTTAAATGAAATAACAATTATAAATGAAAGATGTGAAAATACATAAAATATTTATTTTTTTGTTTGGGATAAGTTTGCTCTCCCCTATGGTTCATTCCCAAGAATCCATAGACTCCCTGGTCAATCACATAGAAAGATGTTTTTCTTCCCGTCCCTCTGAATCAATATATCTTCAAACCAGTAAAGACATCTACGAGACTGGTGAAGACCTTTGGTTCAAAGCCTATCAGCTGGATGCACAAACTTTAGGCTTATCGGATAAAAGTAAGACTCTTTACTTGCAAATGATTAATCCGAAAGACAGCGTTGTCTGGCAGGAAAAGTATCCGATAAAGAATGGCATCGTATCCGGCCATATCTACATAAACGAAAAACTTTCGGAAGGCGACTATTTTTTAGAAGGCTATACAAAGCACTCTTTTTACAAGAATGATACTACCGGAATAACCCCTACCCGCAAGATAAGGATAGTAAAGAATATAGCCCGTTCAGAAGTTACGGAGAATCCTAAAGATACAACCTTCCGTTTTGAAACATTCCCAGAAGGAGGAAATCTCGTTTCCGGCCTTTCCTCCAAACTGGCTTTCAAAGCAACTGATGGTAAGGGAAATCCAGTATCCGTTGAAGGAGTCATCTTTGAAGACGATAAGTTTCTATGCGGAATAAAAAGTGTACATGATGGAATGGGTGCTGTCTTTTTTACTCCTTTAAAGGATAAGAAATACAGGATTGAATTGCAGCATGGAAAAAGCTATCCGCTACCCGAGATTCATTCGCAAGGAATGGTTCTGAACCTTCGCGGGCAAGATAAAGAGCATCTGGATTTTGTCCTTTCACAAACCGAGGGCTTGCCGCACCGGCAAATTTACCTCGTGGGACAAATGCGCGGAATGGTTTGCTGTATGGCGAAAGGCATATTAAAGGACAGTCTTAAAATCTCCATTCCGCTCGATAATTTCCTGTATCAGGGTATAGCGGAATTTACACTTTTCGACAGTTCCATGCAGCCCGTTGCAGAACGGTTGGTGTATGTCCATCCGCAAAAGAAACTGTATATAACGGCCGAACCCGCAAAGACAAGTTTTGTCATTCGGGAAAAGGCGTCAATTAGAATAAAAGCGACAGACGAAGAAGGCAATCCAGTGAGGGCAAACCTGGGCATTAGCGTGTACGACCGGGCATATAATAACCCTGCCGATCCGATGAATATCCTAACTTGCTGTTATCTTTCCTCCCAGATACGAGGCCGAATCTGTAACCCGTCTTACTATTTTGATGAAAAGAACAGTGACAGGAAAGAAGCATTAGACCTGCTGTTACTTACGCAAGGTTGGAGGCGATATGTATGGAATGCAGTAGAGCCTGATTCTCAAGTAAAACCGTTTCTAACAGATGAGATCAATGGACGGCAAACCTTTCAGAGTAAGAAAAAAGACAAACCAAGTGAAGGAGCAGAACAGCTTATCCAAGTTTTCGGTGCAGAGGGAAATTCTCAGTTCATTTGGACGGACTCCACCGGACATTTTATGGTTGACCTGGACATGATGAAAACTCTTCAGGGAGGATATGTGTATTTGAAACCCATGTTGTCGAAAGAGTTCAAACCCACTCTCGAATTGGTGGATTACTTTCTTCTGATTGACAGCGTAAGGAAGAACAGACCTCATTATTATCCGATAGCGGTATCATACCATAAGAAAGAACAACCCCTTGATTTGCCTGTAATAAGCAGCGACAGTACCATATTATTAAATGAGGTGACTATAACAGCAAAAGGACATAAACCGTTTAGAGATAAAATGATGGGACGACTAGATAGCTTGGCAAAGGTAGATTTGAATAAAGCATGGGTATGTGATTGTAACAGTAGAACACCTAATGGTTATCTGAATGATTATATGGGGTATTCACACCACCCGACAGGTTGCTCTTCGTGCTATCCAGTCCTTAAGAAATCTATACCTATTAACGGAAAAGATTATGAACTTATTAAATATGAACCCATAGGGAAAAATGGCGCATGGATAGTCACTGATATAAAAACAATCACCTACAATGGACCTGAGTTCACTGAAGAGGAATTGTTACGGATGAATAACCTCTGGCGCACCAAAGGATATTATACCTCTCGTGAATTTTACCAACCGGACGAAATAGACATGCAGTTCTCCACCCCTGATGCCCGCAATACTTTATTATGGGCTCCGTCAGTTATTACAGATGAAAAAGGAGAAGCGGAAGTTCATTTCTATTGCTCTGACATCAATACCGGATTTATCGGGGTCGTAGAAGGCGTTAACGGTAACGGATTGCTTGGAAATGCAAAATGTGAATTTAGAGTGATAAGAAAATAAAACCATATATGAAAAAAATAAGCATATATAGAACATTTATTTTCCTGTTAGGAATATACCTAATGGTTCCTATGGGCTATTCGCAACAATCCATAGATTCTGTAATCTATAAGATGGGAAAAGATATTTCTTCCCGTCCCTCTGAATCAATATATCTTCAAACCAGTAAAGACATCTACGAGACTGGTGAAGACCTTTGGTTCAAAGCCTATCAGCTGGATGCACAAACTTTAGGCTTATCGGATAAAAGTAAGACTCTTTACTTGCAAATGATTAATCCGAAAGACAGCGTTGTCTGGCAGGAAAAGTATCCGATAAAGAATGGCATCGTATCCGGCCATATCTACATAAACGAAAAACTTTCGGAAGGCGACTATTTTTTAGAAGGCTATACAAAGCACTCTTTTTACAAGAATGATACTACCGGAATAACCCCTACCCGCAAGATAAGGATAGTAAAGAATATAGCCCGTTCAGAAGTTACGGAGAATCCTAAAGATACAACCTTCCGTTTTGAAACATTCCCAGAAGGAGGAAATCTCGTTTCCGGCCTTTCCTCCAAGTTGGCTTTCAAAGCAACTGATGGTAAGGGAAATCCGGTATCCGTTGAAGGAGCCATCTTTGAAGACGATAAGTTTCTATGCGAAATAAAAAGTGTACATGATGGAATGGGTGCTGCTTTTTTTACTCCTTTAGAGAATAAGAAATACAGGATTGAATTGAAGAATGGAACGAGCTATCCTTTACCCGAGATTCACTCACAAGGCATGGCGTTGAGCCTTTTGGGGCAAGATAAAAAACAATTGGATTTTGTTCTTTCTCAAAGCGAGGGTTTGCCACGCCGACAGTTTTACCTTATTGGGCAGATGCGGGGAATGACCTGCTGCATGGCGAAAGGTACATTAAGGGATAGTCTTAGAATTTCTATCCCACTTAATAACTTCCTTTATCAGGGTATAGTGGAGTTTACGCTTTTCGATAGCTCTATGCAGCCTATTGCAGAACGATTGGTATATGTTCACCCTCAAAAGAAACTGTACATAACGGCTGAACCCGCAAAGACAAGTTTTGCCATTCGGGAAAAAGCGTCAATCAAAATAAAAGCGACAGACGAAAAAGGCAAACCGGTGAGGGCCAACATAGGTCTTAGCGTATATGACCAGGCATATAACAATCCTGCCGAACCGGTGAATATCTTAGCTTATTGTTATCTTTCATCCCAGATACGAGGCAGAATCTGTAACCCCACTTATTATTTTGATGAAAAGAACAATGACAGGAAAGAAGCATTGGATCTGTTGTTACTTACCCAAGGCTGGCGGCGATATGTATGGAATGCAGTAGAACCTGATTACCAAGGGCAGCCCTTTTTAACTGATGAAATCAACGGCATACAAACTCTTAAGAGTAAGAAAAAGGACAAACAAAATGAAAGAGCCGAACAGCTTATCCAAGTTTTCGGTGCAGAGGGGAACTCAGAGTTTATTTGGACAGATTCCACAGGACATTTTATAGTTGACACAGACAAAATGAAAGCACTTCAAGGAGGATATGTGTATTTGAAGCCCATGTTGTCGAAAGAGTTTAAACCAGCACTGGAACTGGTAGATTATTTTCCTTTAATTGATAGTACAAAGAAGAACAGGCCTCATTATTATCCGATAGCGGAACTGTCCCACTGTAAAAAAGAACAAATCCTTGATTTGCCTGTGATAAGCAGTGACAGCACCATACTATTGAATGAAGTGACTGTAACAGCAAAAGGGTATAAACCGTTTAGAGACAAAATGATGGGGCGGTTGGATAGTGTGGCACAGATGGATTTGGCTACAGGTTGGGTGTGTGAGTGTCAAAAAAATATTCCGTTTTTGAATGATTATTTGCCTGGCTATACACATCATATATATCATACGGCATCATATAAAGGGAAAAAGTTTCCTCCTGTCAACGGTAAAACTTATCTGTTAATTAAATATGTGGCTCAAGCAAATGGTGTATATGTAGAAGATCAAAAACAAATTGTTTATAGCGGACCTTTATACTCAGATGAAGAGCTATTAAAAATGAACAACCTTTGGCGTACCAAAGGTTATTATGGAAAAAGAGAGTTTTATCAACCGGACGAAACAGACATGCAGCTTTCCACTCCTGATGCCCGCAATACTTTATTATGGACTCCATCTGTCATTACCGACAAAAAAGGAGAAGCGGAAGTTCATTTCTATTGTTCTGACATCAATACCGGATTTATCGGGGTCGTAGAAGGCGTTGACGGTAACGGATTGCTTGGAAATACAAAATGCGAATTTAGGGTGATAAGAAAATGACAGTTACATTAACCTTAAAATGCCTACAAATCAATCGTGAATATTTGTTTTCCTTTTTTATAAATGAATATTTGCTCTTCTCTCCCCTTAGTACGATCCCTCAACCAAAGAAGGGAATATTGAGGTTGATAGTGTCCCTAACCTGAATTTTGCCTTGGGACGATACACAACGAAGATATTTATATTTTTACCAAATCGGGAGAAAAAAAAGTTCTGAAACTCTAAAATTTCAGAACTTTACTTTCATTTACTATTTGCTTTCGCGGTGCGTACGGGACTCGAACCCGTGACCCCATGCGTGACAGGCATGT
>ERZ777011.1636-NODE-1636-length-22227-cov-3.309354_pt1 | contig 22227 bp, 17 predicted proteins | sample MGYA00374964_ERZ777011 | MGnify/ENA primary metagenome ERZ777011 (study PRJEB29310, sample SAMD00008975) | mouse gut metagenome | study: EMG produced TPA metagenomics assembly of the Metagenome analysis of fecal microbiota from mouse which was promoted... | reverse complement strand
GCTCCTCCACAATGGAGTTTACCCTAGCTCCATTCAAGCCTACGCACGCTCCCACCGCGTCCACGTTTGGGTTATTGGATCTTACCGCCATCTTCGTACGGCTTCCCGCCTCTCTGGCTATACTCATAATCTCCACGGTTCCATCCTTAATCTCCGTAACCTCCGCCTCAAAAAGACGTTTTACCAATTCGGGATGGGTACGGCTGACCAAAATTCTAGGTCCCCTTGGGGTGCTCTTTACCTCCAGAATATAGACCTTAATTCTCTCCGTAGGTCTGAATATCTCTCCTTTTACCTGTTCGCTTTCATTTAAAATCCCATCCGCTTTTCCTAAGTTAATGCTGATATTTTTGCCGATATAGCGCTGAACGATACCGGTTACAATGTCTTTCTCCTTCTCGAAATACTGGTTATAAATAACGCTCCGCTCTTCCTCGCGGATTTTCTGTAAAATCACATTTTTGGCATTTTGTGTGGCGATACGTCCAAATTCCTTTGACTTTATCTCCACATGAATCATATCCCCAAGAGCTGCGTCCCCTTTTATCTCCTGAGCGTCCGGCAGGGAAATCTGTAAGCAGTCGTCCTCTACTTCTTCCACCACTTCTTTTTCCGCATAACACAGGAAATCGCAAGTGTCCCTGTCAATTTCCACTTTTACATTGTCAGCTTTTCCAAAATGGTTTTTGCATGCCGTAAGCAAAGAATTTTCAATTGCCTCAAAGAGGGTCTCTTTGCTGATCTCCTTCTCCTTCTCCAAAATATCTAACGCTTCCATTAATTCTTTGTTCATTTTCCCTTATCCCTTTCTACCCCTTATTCTCTTTTAGGCCGGCCAAACTTTTATGATTTTTAAAAGTCCAGCGCCAATTTTACCGTAGCAATATCTTTTCTTTCAAACACCATGTCCGTTTCGACATTCCCCTGCATTCCAAGGGTAAGCGTATTTTCATCAAAATCTTTCAAAATGCCTGTAAACTCCTTAGCCCCATTGACCGGCTTGTAGCACTTGATATCCACCTCGCACAAAAGGCTTTTCCTAAGGTGCTTATCCTTTTTCAGCTGCCGCCCCAGCCCAGGGGAACTCACCTCCAAAATATAAGCGTCCTCAATAAAATCCGTTCTGTCAAGCTCCTCTGACAGGGCTCTGCTGACGCTTTCACAGTCGCCGATGGTAACGCCTTCTTCCTTGTCAATGTAGCATCTTAAATACCAGTCGCTGCCCTCCTTAACGTATTCCACATCATATATTTCCACATGGTTCGCCTCCGCTATAGGCCCCAGCAGCTCTTCCGCTCTTGCTTCATAACTTTCCCTTTTCGTCATTCATATACCCCCTGCCTGCTAAAAAGCTATGCTTTCGATACTGTCTTAATAGAAAGTTTATTTCCTGCATATGGTAGACATATGTCATTTAATCTCTAAAAAAGAGTGGACCGGCAAGTCCACTCTAGATTAGTAAGTATCTTTATATCCTCTGTATTGTAGCACTATGCCATCAAAATTGCAATAGTCTTTTTTGCTTTTCTTCCTTATATAAAAGATAAAAAAGTCCTGACGCCACAATGATGAATCCTGCCCCGCCTATTATTCCTACGGGCATAGGTCCCAGAAATACATTATAGGGATTTTCAAGGGATGTGCACAAAATCCCCGCCGAGGCAAGACCATTCATTGTCCCATGCCCCAGCACCGCCGGAATGCAGCTTTTGGTTTTAATCGTCACATAGGACAGAATAATTCCAAGCGCCGTGCAGAAAATGCACATTGCAAAAATGCCCAAATAGGGAAATCCCCTGTACCCTACGCCGTAATTATGCCCCATGATAATCAAAGGAGCATGCCAAAGCCCCCAAATAATCCCCCCAATCAATAAAGCGGGCACCACCTTAAAACGCTTTAACAGCTTAGGTAACAGATATCCCCGCCATCCCCACTCTTCTCCAAAGCAAGTCAGAAAATTGACGAAAGGAGCAAACAAAACCCCCGTTAAAATCTGTACATAAACCACCATTTTAATCTGCTCGTCGGAAAGCTCCCCGGCCCCCGTCTGAGCCTGGGCTTCCAGCAGCGCTCTGACATAATGAAACTCCGGGTCAAATTGCTTTGGAAAAATAAGAAAGTATAAAAAAGCGCCAAAAAATATTAAAAAGGCAACCCCAAACCAGGACAGGGCATAGTATTTCAGATTCCCTTTTAGCTTTAAGTTAAGCATCAAATCTTTTATATGAAATCCTTCCTTTGTGATAAGCCGGGTAAAAACTACCCCCAGAGCCGGAATAAACATCACTCCCGCCACCAATGTCTGGGCCAGATAAGCCTTGTTAATGTCCACATCTCCTACCATAGGCATAATCACAAAAATTTCAATCGCAAAAGTAAGGATAAAGGTAAAAGCAAGATACAGGATCATACGTCTGTCATCAACATTTTTGCTTTCTTTTACTTGATTGCTCTCTTTTATTTGATTGTTTTCTTTCATTTCATTATCTTCATTTCTAACGATATTCATAAATGTCCTCTGAACTTTCCAATATGCTGTCTTTTGATACACCGGACTAATATAAGTAAGTATGTCCGGCATGATGCAAAGTTTATCTCGAAAGGCGCGTCAGGTCTGCGTGGAATCCGTACCCGGTACGGGAAACGCCGCGCTCTGCGGCCATGGAAATTTCCGTTTATCCTGTACGCTGATTTCCCTGCCCATCTGCACCTCAATCACCTTAAGTTCCGTATCTGCAATAATCGTATGCTTACATTCCGCCGGCGTCTTAATCACATCTCCCGCCGCCACGGCCCTTTCCACACCGTCCACAATTGTCCTTCCCCGGCCGGAAACAACCGTCCACACCTCGTCCCGCAGGTGGTGGCTGTGATAATTCATTTTATGCCCGGGATTTAAGGTTACCTTGATGGTCAGGCTCTCATCCTCCACATCCAGAACCCGAAAGCTCCCCCAGGACTTTTCCGCAAACATAATCTGCTGGCTGATTTTATCCACGAAGGGCTTAATATAACTGGACTGCTCTTTGTCGGAAACCAGGATTCCCTCGGGGCTTGCCGAGACCACCGCATCCTTTAGCCCCATACAGAGCACCGGCACATTTAACTCATTGACCACATGGACGTTCTCACATGTTTCATTCAGAATAGCCTCCCCAACACACGGCTCCTCCATGGCTTCCGTCAGGGTATTCCATGTGCCCAAATCCTTCCACTGCCCCTGAAAACGCATCACCTTAATATTCTTTTCCTTTTCTCCCACCGCATAGTCAAAGCTTATTTTGTCCAAAGTATCATATTTTACAAACAAGTCCTCATAATTTTTAAAATCAATCAGCTCATGAGCCTTTTCCAGCATGTAGGACAGCCTGAAAGCAAACACGCCGCCGTTCCAAAGCGCACCCTGGCCGATATACTGACGGGCCGTCTTAGCATCCGGCTTTTCTTTAAAGGCAGCCACACGGCTTACCTTTTCCTGATTTTCGGGGAGCACATATCCGTATTTTTCACTTGGGTATGTGGGCTCCATTCCCAAAATGGCAAGATTTACACTATCCCGCAAGACAATTTCTCCAAGCTCCTTTATGGCTTCAAAGTACTCCTTTTCCACATAAGGATCCACCGGACACACAATCACCGCTTCCTGCCCCGAAACTTTTTTTACATCATGCAGATAAGATGCAGCCAGCGCAATTGCAGGAAAAGTGTCCCTCCTGCAGGGTTCCACACAAACTCCTACCTCCTCTCCTAACTGGTTATGAATAGAGGATGTCTGGGTCTTAGAGGTGGCTATGGTAACCTCCGCATCCTTATCCACCTCTCGTATCTGGCGGTAAATGCGCTGCACCATAGACTCATACTCTCCGTCTTCTTTTTTAAAAATTTTAATAAACTGTTTGGAACGAATGTCATTGGAAAGAGGCCACAAACGTTTTCCGGACCCGCCCGACAATAAAATTATATGCATTTTAACTCCCATTCTCCTTTCACCTGTTACGACAGTTACCGCCTATTTCGCGCCCTTTCCCCGAAACACTGCAAAGGCGGTTTTAAACAGGATTTTCACGTCCAGCATAAAGGACCAATTATCGATATATTCCACATCCAGTTTCACAATTTCCTCAAAATCCGTAATATCGCTTCTGCCGCTGACCTGCCACATGCCGGTAAGCCCTGGCCGGAAGCTGAGACGCTTTTTGTGGTAAGGGCTGTACTGGGCAAACTCGTCTAATGTAGGCGGCCTGGTTCCCACCAGGCTCATATCTCCCTTTATGATATTCAGAAACTGCGGGAACTCGTCTAAGCTGGTCTTTCGCATAAACCGGCCGATTTTCGTAATTCTGGGGTCGTTTTCCATTTTAAACATAAGACCGTTCATCTCGTTTTGATCCATCAGCTCTTTTTTCCGCTCCTCCGCGTCCGCATACATGGAGCGGAACTTGTACATTTTGAAAATACGCCCGTTACGCCCCACTCTCTTTTGGGAAAAGAATACGGGCCCCGGGGATTCCAGCTTGATAAGCGGCCCCACCACTATTGTAACGAGCAAAAGCGCAATGCATCCAACGACGCCCCCGCACAAGTCCAACAGCCTTTTTAAAAGAATCTGTCCTACCGGCGCAACTCTGTTGGCGTAAGTCACCGTATAAAAACGCCCGAACTGAGAAAGCACTTTTTGCCTTGCGCCGCTTAGCTCCGGCACCGGAATCTGGTAATGTATGGTAATCCCCATCTCTGCCATAAGCTCCATTTTGGAAAGGATGCTTTTCTTTTTTGCGGATCCCACCGCCACAATAATTTCATCCAGGGAAGCCCCTTTACAGTATTCCACCAGATGGTCTTCATCCGTCACTGCCAAAACGTCCCCCAAATTATCCGGCGTATCCTTCCTTCCCACCAGGGCAATCCCGGTAATCTCATACCGGAAATCCTTCATCCCCTTCACGTCCTGCACCAAATCGGCCGCGTACTCTTCATCCGCCACCAGCAAAAGCTTTCTGGTCTCTCCAAAATGCAGGTAAAGAAAGGGCAGCATCTTTTTCCAGAGCTGATGCAATAAAAACATCAGCCCGCAGTCAATCAAAAGGAAATACAAAAATGCAAGACGGGAATAGGCGTCTATCAGGTTCAGGAAGTATAAAATGATAGCCACGCCTGCAAACATCAGAATATTATTTTGTATTATATGGACTATCTCATGCAAAGGCCCTCTTAAAAAAATATCCCTGTTTGTATTGCGGAACAAATTCATGGCAAGAAAAACCGTAAGGCTCCCTACAAGAAGCATACCAAAATCCATACGGGCGTTATCGCTGACGAAGAGCCTGCCATTTCTGATATAATTGGCAAGCACCAGACTGACTGTAATACAGATACAATCCAGCATCAGTATAATTAAGCTCTGCAGCCTTGATCTCCTTTGGTACATTTATAATCCCTCCACGCTTCCAAAAGCCCGCAAAATCATAGTTTTTCAATTTATTTTTCCTTGTGGCAGCTACTGATGGCCGCGCCGCAGGCGGCTTCTTCCTTATATTTTGCCATAAACAGCCTTGCTTCAAACAATTCTTCAAAAATATGCCGTAACACCGTATTTTTCCGCACTCCGTTTCCGGAACCAATGAGCCTGTCCGCCTTAATGCCCGTATAGCCCCGCATCACTTGAAACATATCGTGCAGTTCCTCTGCAATTCCCCTTAAAACGCCATAAATCAGTCCCTCCGGTGTAAAATTATCTTTACTGATATTATGGATGCTCCCCCTAAGCGAAGGGTTTGTGCGAGTGCCGTTAAAGGTGGTCGTTACCTCCATGCCATCCTGTAATTTCATACCTTTACCAGCTAACTTTTCCATTATATCATATTGTGGGACATCTTCAATACCTGCCGCCGTCCCGTAGCTTCTAAAAAAGTTTTCCAAAATAGCATAGGCTCTTCCGCCGCAAAGGGAAGAACCCACCAAAAGATATTTATCCGCGCTCAGCGGCCTTGCCTCGATACCTTCCGCCTCAATGAATCGATCGGAGACCACGGAAACCTGTCCGCCTGTCCCTACGTTTAATAATACCGTATTTTCCCTGACTCCCACCGCTCCAAGAAAGCTTGCCTGATTATCCCCAATTGCAACCGTAACCGGCCTTCCCTGATAAGCGCCAATTGCGGAAAAAGTATCCGTTACCTCTGGCAGCATATCCGTATCCATCCCAAGCCCTTCAAGCTTTTCCTTTAAAAACTCCTTTTTTCTTCCGTCAAAAAAACCAAGGCTGGCAGCCATACTGATATGTAAAAGCGGCTCCTTCCTGCCTGTAATTACCATACCAAGATAATCGGGAACCGTGCAAAACGATACGGCCTTTTGGGGAACCTGCCCCTTTCTTTGCTGATATAAATGGGTTATCGTTCCGTATCCGGTAAACACCTGCACACCGCTCTTTTGGCTAACCCACTGCGCCAGGGATAAGCCCTCAAACTCAGGAAGATTCCCCCGCTGATCCTGCCATGTATAAAGAGGGCTGCAGCATTTCCCCCCGTCATCCACATACAAGATACCATGCATCTGTCCTGTAAGTCCAATTGTTCCGGTATCCGGATACAATTTCAGCAATTCGTCCAGTACATTTTTCGCTTTTTCTATTATGATTTCCACATCCTGTAACCGTTCCCATTCATGCTCTGTCCGGATAAAGCTTCCGTTTTGAATCGTGAGGGCCTTAAGCACTCTTTCCTGTGTATCATCAAACACCACCGCACTAATTGTAGTTGTACCAATATCGATTCCAATTGCTTTCATATAAATATCCATGTTCCTTTCTCAACCTGCGAATTTCCTACAACAAAGAGCGTAAACATTTTGTTGCAGGAAGCCCTCAAGCCAAAATTTGCTGATCAGAAAATCCTTTTTTATCCTATGGGGCAGCAAATGCCACGCCTTGCCCCTATCCTTATGTTAAACAAGCGCCGCCACACTCTGCAAGTCATCTTATAATAAAAAAGGTGTAGAGCCCTGACATCTCATGAGACTTTACACCTTATTTGTGCGTTTGCCATATTTCGTCATCATTTTATTTTGTCAATATTGGTGAGAAAATATTTCTTATAACCTTTTATTATCCTTCAACGATTAAATATCTGCCATCTCCAATATCGAACACTTCGTCAGCCTCAAGGATTTCATCCCCTCTTGCTCCGTCCACATCAACCCCCGCTTCTTCAAAGTATTTCCATACCTCGTCAATAGAATTCACCACCACCGCCAGACTTTCCTCAAGAAACGCTTCGGCCTCCTCCAAATTGGAAGCCACATCCTCCTCCGGAAATAATTGACCCTGGTTGTCTAAAAAGCACTGTAATACAACATCATCAAACTCATGCATACCCGTTCCTCCCATGACAATATTTATTGGTACTTTTCACAACGTTACTGTTATTATTATTATGCTGTACCGCTGCCATATAAGTCAATACCTATTGAAAAAAATTGCTGAAATATCATAAAAATATATCATCCAATCCGGCCCCGTGATTCCGCTTTGCAAAATCACAAATCCGGATGAAAAATGCCGTATTTCAGGCATTTTTCTGAGTGGAAAGTTTTAGCAGTTCCCAGGCGGCGTTTTTTGACGCCTTAGAACTGCTCTTCACACTCTCCCTGTTAATATTCCAGACTCAAAACAAGGTCCTGGGGGTAATCGCCAAATTTTTTTCCAAAGATGTTGAATCCGCCCACATATTGTGCGTCGTCCTTATTTCCAATTCTCAGTATGATAGCTTTATCCGGCAAAATGCCCAACTCCTCTACGGTCACATCTCCGACTCGTTTTTCATTGATATAGCACCCGTCCCTCCGTACGCTCCAGCAGGTAAGCAAGCCGTACTGCGTAGCGCCCGCTGCCCATGCTTTCGGCGTGTAGCGCCCCCGTCTTGCCCCAAAATCCCCCGGCGAGAGAAACGTTCCGCATTCAATCCCATTTATCCAAAGTGTGATTTCCGATTTCCAGTCCTCCCGGTAGTTTGCCGCTTCCGAGCAGATTTCGGCGACAAAACTTATGGCCTGCAATTCTCTGTTTTTAGGGAGCTTATTGGGAAAACGGTATTCCACATAGCCGCCTGCGCTCCATAAAAGCTGTGCCTTAAACCGTTCCGGCATGTAAAAGCCTGTCATGGAATCCTCGTTTCCTATTGCGCCGTTTTCATCTGCAATTCCGCAGGTGGGCTTTACCTCACAGATAGAATACGCGCCGACCGGCATATCCACCGTCACCATATCATGTACATTCTGGGCCACATCCGTCAGCTCAATATTGATGGTATCTCTTTTCCTGCTGCAAAGCTTCACCGCCCCTCTTGTCCCGGGCTGTACCTCCGCATTGATAAGACCCGCCGCTTCTAACATTTTCACATGCAGCGCTGCGCTGGACGGCGCTATACAAAGCTTTTCGGAAATCTCCACAATGCTGAGGCTTTCCAGATAGAGCAATTTCAAAATATCGAGCCGAACAGGCGAAGAAAGAGCCTTTCCGATATTACATATTTCCTGCGTATCTGACAAATCCAACGATAGGGGTTTTGACATGGCGCACCTCCCTTTATTTTTTCCTATTTTAGCACAAAATTTTGTTTTCTGTCATCCCCTCTCACAATCCGCCTGAAATAATCCATCATAAAAAGAAGCGTAAAAAATAATCCCACACTGTAAAACATACTTTTCCTGTAAAAGGCGGATGCCTTAAGGGAAAAAATAACCAGATTGCTGACTAACAGGTAAAACAAGCTGTTTTTTCCCACATTCATTAAATATCGCACCAAAAACGCACCCTCTTTTCTTTCCAAAGCCATAGACAAAAGATAATACAAATACAGAAAAAAGGCCGCTCCGATCAAATAAGAAAATGATAGTGGAAACCGGGAAGGCCGCATGCCCGAAATCCATATATAGTCGATTACATACCATATGGTTCCTGCCAGAGAGATGAAAAAAATACTTTTCCCGTATTCCTTCTTCTCCCCCGCCATCCAAACTCCTGCGAGCAAATAAACACTATAAGGAATAACAGGAAAAAATGTACCCCCATAACCGCCGATAATACTTCCCGTAAGGCTTCCCACTTCCCTGTGCGGCAAAAAACACACAAAAAAAGCCACCATGGCCATACCCAAAAACACCCGTTTGCTCCTTCCTGAAAACAACGGATAGAGCAACAGTTCCATTGCCATTACCAGTGCAAAGCTAAACAAAAATTCCGACCAGCCTGCCAGACGCTCAAAAAAGAGAAGCTCTCTTATCCTGTCTATTCTGAAAGGAAGCTTTTCTACAAAAATCGTATAGCCAAAACAGGATATCAAGTAACCGGCCAGCAGTTTCCACCCATTATGAAAAAGGCGCCGGGAAGCTTCCCGGCGTTCTTTCGTAAAATAAGAAAGGTATGATGCATAACCAAAACAAAATAAAAACCCTGAAAAAGTAGTCAGATTAATATATTCCGAAATGTGTAACGCCAGAGTATTTTTTTCCAGGTCAGTATAAAACTGGATGCAATGGGCAAAAATCATCTGCAGCGTTAAGATTCCCTTCATAATGTCAATCTTCTTTGCATACATCGTCCCACTTACCCTCATTAATTTTTTTGATAACATCTACGGAAATCTTAGGTTTCCGATCATAGGTCAAAAGGCCGTTAATTTCCTGTTCCACATCCGTAAGTTCCGTGTAGCAGAATCCCTGCACGTACGGCGACTGTAAAATCGGTGATATTACATTATTATAGCGAATGGCAAAATCTTCGTCCGACACGGCATTCGAATATCCCCAGCCCTTCTTTTCATCTTTCTGATAAGAAATACCGCCAAATTCCGTAACAAGAATCGGCTGTCCTTTATACTCCCACCCATTTGCAAAAAGAGGACGCCCGCTTGCACAGGATTCAAGGATATTTTCCACACTGCTATAGCGTTCCTTCAGGATCTCCCTCCTCCATTCATAGTCATGAATGGTGAGCAAATCCGTACAGGTGTGTTCCCATCCGTCATTTGAGATGACCGGGCGGGTGGTATCCAAAGATTTTGTCAGATAAATCATAGCCGCACTGTGGCTTTGCTGCTCCACATTGTCTTTGATATTGTGAACTCCCCAGGATTCATTAAGCGGCGTCCATGCCACAATACAGGGATGGTTATAGTCCCTTAAAATTTCATCTATCCACTCCGCCGTGATTCTTTTTACATATTTACGGGAATAAACATAAGCGGCGGCGATTTCGCCCCACACCAAAAATCCCAGTTTGTCCGCATGATATAAAAACCGGGGATCTTCTATTTTCTGGTGCTTGCGCACACCGTTAAATCCCATTGATTTTGCCAGTTCAATGTCTTTTACGAAATCCTCGTCCTTTGGGGCCGTCAAAAGAGATTTGCGCCAATAGCCCTGATCCAGCAAAAGCTTCTGATAATAAGGGCGGTTATTTAATAAAAATTTCCCGTTCTCCACGGACACTTTTCTCATTCCAAAATAGGAAGTTACCCGATCCACCGCCTCGCCGTCCACGATCAATGTATAAACCACGTCAAACAGTCTTGGGTTTTCCGGCGTCCAGGTCATTTCCTCCTGAAAGCTCCATTTTGATAAAAGCTGCTGGTCAAGGGTAACGGAAAAACTTCCTTCTTCCCGTTTCGCATCAATGGTTATATCCGAAAGCGTAACTCCCTCGAAACTGATTTGCGTTCTTAGCTGCGCCTTTTTTACGCCCCGAATCTCATATTGAAAATCAGCGCTTCTGTGGTCTAAATCCGGCGTAATATACACATGATCCAGGTAGCCGCTTTTTACTCCTTCCAGCCATACGCTCTGCCAGATTCCTGTGGTTCTGGTATAAAAAATCCCTTCGCTTTCTTCCTTCCAGATCTGTTTTCCTCTGGGCATTTCCAGATCCTTTACCTTATCCTCGACCATTACGGTGATGACGTTTTCCCCCTCGCACAGAGCCTCGGTAATCTCCGTCTCAAAACTGATGTGGCCGCCTTCATGGGTTGTCATGTGCTTTCCGTTCACCCATACCTTACACAGATAATCTACCGCGCCAAAGTGAAGCAATATTCGCTCCCCTCGCATTTCTTCCGGTAAAACAAAGCTTTTGCGGTACCATACCACATCACACGCTTTGTTTAGCCCAATCCCTGAAAGCTGGGACTGGTATACATAGGGCACAATAATTTTCAGGTCAAATTGGTCCGTTTCAAAGGAAAAATCCCATTCTCCGTTTAAACTCATCCATGAATCCCGCACAAACTGCGGTCTCGGATACTCCCCTCTGGGAACCTTTGTATTTATTTCTGTCTCCATGCTGTTATTATTCCTTTCTAAAATCTACACGCCTGTGTCATGCTCTTATAAGATCGGCGGTAAGCGCGGTTTAAAAGAACTGTTACATAAGCTATCCCTTCACACCCGAAGAAAGCGATATTCCCTTCACAAAATACTTTTGGGTAAAAAGATATAGTATAATCATTGGTACAATTGCAACCGTTGCAATGGCGCTCATCTGCGGCACCTGGTTAGCGTACACGCCTTTTGCAAGCTGCAGCCCCGACGTCAAAGTCAGTCTGTCCAGATTGTTGATTGCAATGGAAGGCCAGAGGAAATCATTCCAGCTTCCGGTAAACGTAAACAGTCCTACGGCAATCAAAATCGGTTTACAGCTTGGCAATACAATCTGTCCGTAAATCTTAAATTCACTTGCCCCGTCAATCCGTGCGGACTCTAAAATCACATCCGGAATTGCCAGCATAAACTGACGAATCAGGAAAATATTATAGATGCCTGCAAGACCGGGTACAATTAAAGCAATAGGCTTATTCAGCCAGTGAAACATATGCATCATCTTATACATTGGTATAATATTGGTAATCGCCGGGAAAGAGCACAGAAACATGATGCTGTAAAAAATAATGTCTCTCCCCTTAAAATGCAGCTTCGCATAAGCATAAGCCGCCATGGAATAAATGATAATCGCAAGCACGGTCTGGCTTCCCGAAACAATGACAGAATTTACAAACCAATAATAAATCGGAAGCTGTTTATTGTTTGCGGACAGCAGTTCCTTAAAGTTGTCTAACGTCCATGTCTTTGGCAGATATAAAAAACCGCCTGCCTGAACCACTTCCTGATGTACCTTAAAGGAGGAAATGATGATCCAAAGCAAAGGAATCAGGGCAATAAATGCCATCACGCACAGGATACCAAACGCAATCCAGGAGGTTTTTGCCGAATAATGAACCTGCTGTTCCATACTTTCATCCACTGTTTTTATTTTCTTCATATCTCATTACCTCCCTTAATCTTCCTGCCGGCGCATCATAACAAGCTGTACTACCGATACCACCCCGATTATCACACCCAGGCAGGTGGACATAGCGCTGGCCATGCCTGCTACGGATTTCCCTGTACCGAAAGCCAGGTTACGGATATACATCAGAAGCACAAAGGTAGATTCACTGGGCCCGCCGCCGGTTAAAATCAGCGGCTGCCCGTAAATGTTAAACTGTGCGACAATGGATACGACAATCGTATAGGCAAGAGGAAACTTGATACTCGGCACAGTAATGTACCAGAATTTTTTAAGACCCGAAGCGCCGTCTAACGCCGCCGCCTCCAAAACGGATCTGTCGATTCCGGAAAGCGCCGCCACATAGATAATCAGATTTCCTCCTAACCCCCACCAGATAGTGGTAACCACAATCGTTATCCATGCCCATGGCTGTTCTCCATACCAGTTGATATCCGTCCCAAACATGTGGTTAAATAACCCCAGGGAACGGTTGAAAATAAACAGCCATGTAAGCGTTACGGAAGTAATGGAAAAGAGAGTCGGCATGTAGAAAATTCCCTGAAAAATATTCCGCCCTTTCGGTCTCTTATCCAGCAATATTGCTATAATAAGCGGAAGCAATACCTGGAACGGCACACAAATGATAACAAAAATGATCGTATTTTTAAGGCCGTTCCAAAACTGCCGGTAAAAGGTTGATTCCTTATTTGCAAAGATTGTCGCATAATTCTGCAGCCCCGCCCACTGTGGACTGCCAAACAGATCCCATTTCGTAAAGGACGCATAGATCCCGTAAAACATGGGAATCAAAAAGAATATCAGAAACATCAATAAATGCGGCGCTAAAAACAAATAGGGCGTCAGTTTATGTTTCCTTTTGTTTGCCATACCTTCTCCCTCCATTCCTTCCCGGCAGCTTTTATTCGCTCATTTCAATCTGGTCTTTGGTTTCCTGTACCGCCTGATCCAAAGCTTCCTGAGGTGTCATACGTCCGAACAATACCTCGCCCAATACTTTGTCAAGAGCCTCTACCGCATAACCGTAATACTTATAGTTATAAATCTTCAGTTCTTCATTTTCGTCCGCCACAAATGCCTGAGGCATATCCTGGAACTCCGCTACATCCTTGATGGATACGTGAGCGGGACTTTGACCGGCCTTTGCCCATTCCAGAGAGTTATTGCCCATAAAGTTGATAAAGTCTAAAACAGCCATGGTCTTTTCCTCATCTCTTGAATCATTTTTCGGAAGGACAAACTGATGGGAAGAAGTCCAGTTTCCTTTTGTACCGGCGTCAAAAACCGGATAGTCAAACATCTTTGCATTCAGGCCCGCTTCTTTTACGTTGTTATACATCCAGATTCCCTCAGGACAGAACATCACTTTGCCTGCAAGGAACATCTGCCAAGAGTCGTCTCCTTCCTTCTGGCAATATCCGGAATTGCTGAGGTCAACCCAGTTTTCCAGAACCTTGACTGCCGTTTCATTGTTAAAATCCGGTGTAGACCCGTCCGTGCTTAAAGTTCCGCCAAGCTGCGCATAGGAAGCAAGGAATTTCACACGAAGCCATGCCATTCCAATGGGAATGATTTCATCCGCCACGCACGCGTCGGCCACTTCTCTTACCTCATCCCATGTGAGGACGCCGTCGTCAAGTACGCCGTTTCCATATTTTTCATACAAATCCATATTCACATATAATATGTAAGAGTGTACGTCAAGGGGAATTCCATAGTGTCCGCCGTCCAAATCGGTCATCGCCCATGCCTTGGGGTTATAGTTATCCTTGCTGACCGGAGAGCCTTCCAGATAATCCGTGTAATCCACTAAAAATCCCTGTTCTTCAAAAAGAGGCACGCGCTCAACGTGATTGATACAAACGTCCGGCACATCTTCCCCCGACTGAATGGCCAACGGCATTTTAAGATAAAGGTCGTTTGCCTCTATAGCCCGGTGGTTTACCGTATAATCCGGGTCCGTAGCGTTATAAGCGTCCACCATCGCCTGCATGGATGTTCCGTCCGCTCCTGTAAATACGGTCCAAAACTCAATTGTGCCTTTCTTGCCCGGCGCTACCTGGGGCTGCGCTTCTTCTTCCTCTGCCCCCGTATCCGCCGCAGCCTCCGTAACCTCCGCCGACACATCATTATCGGATGTATCCGCGCCTGATGATTCCTTGCCGCCGCATCCCGCCAGAGATACTACCATAGCGGCTGTCATACATAATGCCATGAATTTTTTAAATCGCATCATTTTTCCTCCCAATAGATTTTTCTTTTTCTTGTTAACTTGTGCCTTTGCAAAGACTATTAAACAGAAACTCTGTTTATAAAATTATATTTAAACATTTTTTCTATTTAATTAATTCTTATAATACAGCATTTTGCCAATTATATCAATAGTTTTTTTGAACAAATATAGACATTTTTTATTTTATTGGGCAATTATATATTTATTTATACACAATTAATGTTCAAATATGTCCAATTACCGCCTGACAGAAGCAACTATTTCGCAATTGTGCAGGGAAGATTTTCTCCCTGCTCGCCGTGCGGCCCGTGCGCCGTTTTAGCGGCATACTTCCTCTGCACGGGCCTGTGCATCAAACGCTGCCTCGCTTCGCAAATCGGCTTATTGCATAAAAATACCCCCGCATCAAACCCGATTGCGGGGGTAAGAATGAAAGATTTTCAACCTTTCATCCACAAACTTGATATACGCAAATAAAGTAAAGGCGAACTCTGTTCGTTACGCTTTTTACGGAGCAGGAGCGCGATATACCCTGCTTTATAATCGCTCACCAAAAATTTTCTTTTGTATGATCTGATAGACTCCTTTTTCACGCCATCCGGGGCAAACCGCGCCTGCCGCCTTCTTCACATGATCCGGCGCAGTGTCCACCGCGTAGCTTTCTCCTGCTGCCTGCATCATGCCCATATCATTGTCATTGTCGCCAAAAGCCATGGTCTCCCATCTGTCAATCCCCAGGTAGTCTTCCAGGATTTTAAGCCCGTTTCCCTTATCCACCGACCTGTCCATGAAATCCACCCACTCCTCGCCCGCCATACACGCCTTGACATTTTTTTCCCAGGCGGGAATAAAACGGCTCTCGCCCAGTTCCCGGATGCTGTCTTTGCGGTAAACCGCAATCTTTATAATTTCGTCCTCCTGTTCAAGAACGTCCCTCACCTTCCTAAAGGTATTGTGGTAGCCATAGGTTAGCAGGTCAATAAAGGTCTGGTTTCTACTTTCTACAAGACTCCCCTCAGGCGTAGAGATAACCGCCTCGCATTCTCCATAATAAGGACGCAGCATTTTAATAATTCCCTCAATATGTTCCCGCTTCATAGGGGTTACGGAAACATTCTGATGCCGGTAGCGGATATGGGCGCCGTTTTCCGCAATATAGGCAATGTCGTCCGCCACATTCCGAAAAACATTTTCAAGGCTTTGATACTGTCTGCCGCTGGCAGCACAGAATAAAATTCCTTTTTCTTTTAACCTTTTAATTGTATCCTCCATCTCCGGATATAAGTTTGGAGTGGAGTCCTGAATCAGCGTTCCATCCACGTCGGATGCTATCAATCGAATCGCCATTTTTTACCCCATTTCTGCGCTGCTTTGTTGCGCAAAGCCATATATGGCTTACGAGTTTGTGGCAAGCAACGCGCGCACACAAATCTCGCGGTTGAAAATTCAAATTTTCAACCTCATCCCCCTGCATACCGCAAGCTGTGCTTGCGGTACTGCTACCGATAAAGAGTCCGGAAATTTACTTCCAAACTTACCGACATGCCGCCTTGCGGCACAAACAATACATGAATTATTTCAAGATGACTTAGATTTTCTTAGGCGGCGTCCTTTGACGCCTTAGAAAATCTTCATCTCTTCTTCACACTTCTCCCGTATATCGCAGGCTTTCCCGGAAAATCCTTTCATCCTTTTTATCTCCTGGTACAGTCTTGCCACCGGCAATCCCACCACGTTATAAAAATCCCCGCGTATCTCCCTGACATAAGCGGCGCATTTCCCCTGTATGCCATAAGCGCCCGCCTTATCCATAGGTTCCCCGCTCTCCACATAGGCGCAGATTTCCTCCTGACTCATGGGATACATGGTCACATCTGTCCTTTCATAGAAAGATGTCCGGCATATTCCCTCACCATCCGCCTGGTTTTCGCATTTCTTCCATATTAAAGTAACACCCGTATAGACCTGATGCGTCCGCCCCTGTAAAAGAGAAAGCATTTCCTGTGCTTCTCTTTTATTTTGGGGTTTTCCCAGAATTTTATTCTCCACAGCCACCACCGTATCGGCCCCTGCCACTATGGCCATACTTCTTTTTTCTTCGCAGAGCCTGTCAAAAACGTCTTTTGCCTTCCTTTCGGAAAGCTCCATCACCATCTCATAAGGCACTTTGCTTTGCGTCTCTTCCTCCACGCCGCTTGGCATTACCTCAAATTCCATTCCGATTTGGGAAAGCAGCTCCCGCCGCCTTGGGGAAGCGGAAGCCAAAATCAATTGATAACCCGATTTATTCATGATGTATTTCCGGGATAAAAACTCTGTTGTTTACCAAAAGCTCCTGCTGTTTGGCCGCCTGAACCGCCATATTACAGAACTCCAACTGAGAATTAAAATATCCCTTTCCTCTCTTATCTACTTTTTCATATGCGCCGCCGGGGGTAAGGATATGGGCCTTTACCGTATCCCTAAGCTGCATGGAAAGAATCGTCATCAGCTTCTTTTGCAGCTCCGGCCGCTCTATGGGGAACATAATTTCCACCCGGCGCTCCAAATTCCTGGGCATCCAGTCGGCGCTGGCGCAATAATATTCCGGTTTTCCGCCGTTTTCAAAATAAAAAATGCGGCTATGCTCTAAAAAATTTCCTACGATAGAGCGGACGGTAATGTTCTTGCCGATCCCGGGCAGTCCGGTTTTCAGACAACAGATCCCTCTGATAATCAGCTCAATTTTCACCCCCGCTTCTCCCGCCTGGTAGAGGGCTTCAATCACATCCTTATCGCATAAGCTGTTGATTTTGGCAATAATATGGCCTTCTTTTCCCGCCAGCGCATTTTCCCTTTCCCTGTTAATCAAAAATAAAAATCTATCCTTAAGCCACAGGGGAGCAAGGGACAATTTATTCCAGCTAAGAGGCTCCGAGTATCCCGAAAGCATATTAAATACCGCGGTTGCATCCTCGCCTATGTAGGGCGCGCAGGTAAACAGCCCTACGTCCGTGTAGAGCTTGGCCGTGGCGTCATTGTAATTGCCGGTTCCCAAATGCACGTAGCGTCTGATGCCGTCTTCTTCCCTTCTCACCACCAGGGTAATCTTGCTGTGGGTCTTAAGGCCCACCAGCCCGTAGATTACATGACAGCCCGCTTTCTCCAGCTTCTTCGCCCACACAATGTTGTTCTCCTCGTCAAACCGGGCCTTTAATTCCACCAGCACGGAAACCTGCTTTCCGTTTTCCGCCGCCTGCGCAAGGGCCGCAATAATCGGTGAATTGCCACTGACACGGTAAAGGGTCTGCTTGATGGCAAGCACATCCGGGTCTATGGCCGCCTGCCGGATAAAGTCAACCACCGGCCGGAAAGTCTCATAAGGATGAAACAGCAACAAATCCTGTTTCCTGATTTGTTCAAATATGTCACAGTCCGCAGGCAGCTCCGGCACAGGCTGGGGGCCCGCATAAGCCTTTTCCTTTAAATGGTCAAAGCCGGGCAGCCCGTACATTTTCATCAGGAAGGTCAAATCCAAAGGGCCGTCAATCCTGTAAATATCCTCCTGCCTCACATGCAGATCCTGCTCCAGGATTTTCAAAAGCCTGTGGTCAATCCCTTCCTCCACCTCCAGGCGGATGGCCTGCCCCCACTGGCGTTTTTTCAGCTGCTTTTCAATTTCCTTTAACAAATCCTCCGCCTCGTCCTCCTCAATGGTAAGATCCGCATTGCGCATAATCCTGAAGGGATGGGCACAGACAATGTCATAATTCAAAAACAGCTTGTGGATATTCCGCTCTATGACTTCCTCTAAGAGGATTACCGTCTTTTCCTCCGAATCAGCGGAAGGATTTCTTGAGGGAATCTGCACAATCCTTGAAAGGACGCTGGGAACCTGCACGGTGGCGAACTCAAGCTCGTCCTCCCCGCCCTTCTTTTTCACAAGGGCGCCGATGTTCAGGGTTTTATTCCTGATAAGCGGAAAAGGCCGGGAAGAATCCACCGCCATGGGTGTTAAAACGGGATAAACGTTCTCCTCATAATATTCGTCCACATAGGCCGCTTCCTTCTCCGTCAAATCCTCATGATGGGCAATCACACGAAGTCCGTTTGCCTGGAGCTGGGGAATCATGGACCTGTTATAAACCAGATACTGTTTGTTCACCAAATCGTGGGTCACTTCGTTTAAAGCGGCAAGCTGCTCCGTGGGCGTCATGCCCGCAATATCCGGTTTCGTATAGCCGGCGTTTTCCATATCCTTTAAAGACGCCACCCGTACCATAAAAAACTCGTCCAGATTGGAAGCGGTAATACTCAAAAATTTTAACCGCTCAAACAAAGGATTATTTTTATCCCTGGCTTCGCTGAGTACTCTCTTATTAAACAATACCCAGCTTAATTCCCTGTTGCTATAATTCTCCGGACTATCATACCCCGTCTTACTCATACCTTAACCTCCCCAAAATTCTTTTTCTCTTCCATAAATTATCTTTTATCTATTTCTTTTTTTAAATCCCCTTTTTGAAATTCTCTCTTCAAAATTCCCTTTTATTCTCACAAGCGATTAGATTTTCTCTGCTGCCCGGTGCATTTTGTCCGCTTGGGCAAAAATAAATTTAAGGCACACGCTTCTTTCTGATAATGGGCCTTATGTGATACACCTCCCGGAAGAAATCGGCCCTGGCCCCAAACAGCCCCTTTTCCAGGGTAATATCCGCTTCCGTATCCACGGTGATGATCAAATCCTCATCTTTGAGCGCAATCTTTACATTTCTGAATTTCTGCTTGTGGGTCCGATCCAGTCCGTTGGCCAGACGAAGAATGGCCGTGAGCTTGGCGGTCTTTATATAAGAATCCTCGTTCAACACGCTAAGGCTCTCATTTTCCCCATAATAGTCAAATTCCAGATGATTATATTTCACCACGTTGGCCACAATCTCCCGCTCCGTGTGGGACAGACCAATGATTTCCGTGGCCATGATGATGCTGTAAGAGCATTCCCCCAAGCTCACCATACTGATGTATTTGCCGCAGTCATGGAGAATCGTGGAAATCTGCAAAAGAAGCCGCTCCCTTTTTCCAAGCCCGTGAACCTTTTTCATGCTGTCAAAAATGGTGAGGGCAATCTTTTCAAGGGTTTCGCTCCTTTTCTTGCTGCCCCGGTAACGCTTGCTTATGTTCTGCGCACAGGCAATGATATCCTTCTCAAAATCGTGGGTGGACGTGATAATTTTATTTTTTTCCGCATACTCGTAGGCAATGCCGTCGCAGAGGGTCACCCCCGGCACCCAAAGCTGCTCCGCCCCCATTTCCTCCATAATCCCCTTCACCATCTGCAGGGCTATGAGCAGATGAGGCATATTTTCCTCCGGCATGTCAAGCGCTTTCGCAAGCTCCGTTAGGGTTTTGGTCTGGAAAATCTCTAAAAAATACGCCATCTTCGCTCTGTCCACATAACCGCTCACCGCGCCGGTGTCCTTCTTGCGTTTTACCAGTCTGGAAATATAGTCGTCCACTATGATAATGCTCTTAATCTGACGGTCCTTTAAATACAGCTTTTTATACACATTCATCTGGGGCGCAAGCATTTCCTCCACCAGCCTGTTGTAATGCCGGATGCTTGCTCCAAGCTGATTTAAACGCTCCTGTATCCGCAAAACCCCCAGTTTCATATTCTGGGTGGAAACCAGCGTATCATTGTCAAAGAGGGAAATCTGAATGCTTCCCCCGCCGATATCCAAAATAGCGGTTCCGTTTTCTATGATTTTTAAGAAATCCTCCCCCTGAAAAGCAATGGACTTGTAATCTAAAAAACGCTGTTCCGAATTGTTGAGCACGCTTATGCGGATTCCGGTCCGCAGCTCAATCTGGTTTAAAAGAATTGACCTGTTTTCGGATTCCCTTATGGCGCTGGTGCCATAGGCCACATAATCCTCCACCTGATAGGATTTCATGATGTCCGCAAATTCCCGCATCACCCGGCACAGCTCCCCTACCCTTTCATGGGAAAGCTTTCCTTTGGTGTAGGTTTCCGTTCCCATATCAATGCCGTGGCGGATATGGTCAATCTCCCGCATCCCCCTCGTTCTGGAAACCTCAAATATTTTCATGGCCAGCTCATAAGAACCTACATCTATGGCGGCAAAAGTTTTTACTGACATGTATTCCCCTTCCTTCCAAGTAAATAATCGATAAACTGCTGGGCGCATCTGCCGGAGAGCCCGCCGTGGGAAAGCTCCCACTTATTGGCCTCAAGCAAAAGCTCCTCCTGGGGCATCACTACCCCATGACGCTTTGCCAGCTCCCTGACAATCGTTTGAAACTCCTTTTTATCCGGCGCCGCAAAAAAGATGGTAACCCCAAAGCGGGAGGCCAACGAAAGCTTCTCCTGCACCGTGTCCCCTTTGTGCAAATCGTCCCTTCCCTCCCCTTTGTCCGAAAATTTCTCCCGTATCAGATGACGCCTGTTGGAGGTGGCATATATCAGCACATTCGGCGGCTTTTGTTCCAGACCGCCTTCTATCACGGCCTTCAAATACTTATACTCCGTCTCAAAATCCTCAAAACTCAAATCGTCCATATAAATTATAAATTTATAATTTCTGCTTTTAATCTGGTCGATCACCTGATTCAAATCCTGAAACTGGTGCTTGTACAACTCTATAATCCGGAGCCCTTTTTCATAATACGCGTTGGCAATCCCTTTTATGCTGGAGGATTTGCCCGTTCCCGCATCTCCAAAAAGCAGACAGTTGTTGGCCTTTCTCCCCTCCACGAAAGCCTCCGTGTTCTCTATCAGCTTTCGCTTGGGGATCTCATATCCCACCAAATCTTCCAGATATACATGGGCGATTTTCCGTATGGGTACAATCTCCACGCCCTTTTCCCCGCGCTCCACCCGAAAGGCCTTGTGAAGCCCGAATTTCCCGACGCCGTATTCCTTGTAAAACCCGGTAAGCGTGTCCTTCATCTCCTCCGGTGTGCGGTCTTTCGTAAACTGAACCGCCAGAGAACAAATCCGGTCCCTGATACGGCTGTTGTACACCCTGCCCGCGTCGTCGCTTCCCGTGTAATCCATAACCAGCTCAAAGACATCCACCGAAAGGGTTTTCACCATATCGGAAAAATCATAGTCAAAAAGTTCCTTAAAAATAGCAATATCATGGAGCACTGCCCGATTGACGGTGCCCGTGGCCCTCCCCGTCACCTCGCAGGCCATGCTGTAGCTGTTTTCATTGTTCACCAGAAGATTGGCCAGATAGCAGTGCCATAAATTGCCGTAAAATCCATGATTTCCCGCCATTTCCAGCATCCGGTGGATGCAGCCATACAAAAGCGCCGCCTTCTCCTGCCTGGTTTTCCCTTCCCCAGCTGTGGCATCATCCTTATAATGCTCCATCAACCACGACATGTCGTGCAAAAGGCGGCCTTCTTCCTTTTGAAATTCCTTGTATACAATTAGTTCCTGTTCTCTCATTCATATCTCCCACATGACAGACACGGCTTTACAAAACCGTATTCGCGCCCTTTTGCACAAACGCTCCATAGCAAATTAGCAGACCGTTAATGTCATTTTTATACCCCCGCATACCGCAAGCCGTGCTTGCGGTACTGCCACCGAGTCGCCCCCACCCGTAAAACGGGTGGCTCGGGACGCGGGCTATAAGCCCGCACT